>OIYG01000015.1_pt1 | contig 183632 bp, 153 predicted proteins | sample 1587861 | NCBI WGS metagenome assembly OIYG01 (sample SAMN03283272) | human gut metagenome | biome: human-associated habitat; material: feces | host: Homo sapiens | place: Peru | collected 2012 | reverse complement strand
CATGCTTAAGACGCGCCGCCAGCGTTCGTTCTGAGCCAGGATCGAACTCTCCATGATTTATTCCTCGGCCCGAAGGCCTGGGATTTTTCATTTTGTTACGAACCGGCTCCATCTCATACTGACATGGAATTGGTTTTTCTTTTTCCTTGCGTCACCTTCCTGAACAGTTTATCTGCTCATTCTGTCTCTTCTTTCCTTCCCTTTTCTGTCAAATAACTTTTATTTACTACCACTGTTTAGTGGCGATGTATAAGACTTTATCATATTCACTATTAGCACGTCAAGAGCAAAAGACGAAAAAAGTGAAAAATTCTTTTATTTTTTCAAAAATTCTTCATGGCGTGCTATTTCTTTTGTTATATTCTGCGCTTCGGCCAAATTTGAAGCAAAGTCACTGTCAGAAAGAGAAATCTGTGCAGATTCGGGATCTGAAATGTATTTTTCGAACACAAGTTTTCCAATAGAAGCATATGTTTTTTCGAGTTTGGAATTAAGACGGCTTATTTCAATACGATGCATTGACTTGTCGCCGAATTCACTAAGTCTGTTACCGGCAATTTTAAGCCCTTTTTTTGATGACTCCACACCTTTGTCGATATAGCCAAGAATTGTCTTTCCCAAATCTGATGACTTTTTGTCAGATAATTCTTCTTTTCTGGCAGAAATATTTTCTTCATTAACAGAAACCTTTTCTTCATTCAAAACATCATTTTCAGCCATAATTTCCTCCAATATGGAAGTTCGCATTGCAAACCAGTTAACTTCGCAAACTTCGGGTTAAAAATCCGATGCAAACCGGAAACCCCGGTACAAGGCATACTATATGCAAATTTAATTCAACAGAGAGCAGAATTCAAGTTTTATTTTATTTTCAGCCTTAAAATTTTATGGATTAAGCTTCCATTCGCCATATTCGTCAACAATCTGGGTTTTCATACTTGCCATCGGGCGCCATGTGACTCCGAAAGTAAAATACGGATGGTAGTCGTAGGATTTTTTATTGTCATCCCCTGTTACGGCTCTTGGTTTGAATGTAAGACTTGCAGACATATCCCAGTCACAGAGCTTATGTGTTATACTTATTTTAAGATTTTTAATTTTGAACCCCGAAGATTTTCTTACTGTCTGGTCGGGATCGAAAAATGCGTCATCACTCCAGAAAACAAATGAATTCCACAGGTCTACAAAAGGATTTTTTTCACCGCCGATTGTATCTTCATAACCGATATAATCCTGGAAATACCTGAAAATAACGCTGTTTCTTGATTCAGAAGTAAAGGAAAGTTCAAAAAACTCGTTGATCTTAAACGAAATTGACGGTGCAAACCTGAAATAACTGTTTGTTGGCCTGAGACAGTCGTAAACAATACTGGTGCTAAGGGACGGCGCCCATGTAATGCGGTTTTTCCAGTAGCGGTACGTTTTTGACTTTGTAGAATATGCAAGCGAGGCAGAATACGGAATAAATTCTTTGTCTGTTTTCATTTCCCAGTCAGTAAGTTTTCCCTGATCGTCTTTTTTGGGTTCGTAGCCGTTGGTATACTGCATTGTGTAGGCCAGCTGAAGATTGTTCCAGGAAAGGGCTATTTTAAGCGCATCGGCATAATCGTCTTCAAGTTCGTAGTTGAATGATTCGGTAAGAGAAAGCGTACTGTCAAAAAGTTTAAGTGATGCTGACTGTTTAAACGGTTTCAAAACAAAGGTTTCGTCATCTTTGGATTTCTGTTCAACTCCTGAAGAAAATGACAGCGACAGGAAAGGAAATGTAAGTTTTAATGAAGCATCGTATTCATCTACCTGAGGCGGAAGAGTCGTGGAAAGCGTCAGTACCTGCGAAAATTTGTCTTCAACTGCCGAAAGTGTTGCACTTAGTGTATGCGCGGTAACAGAGTCACTGTCGGTAAGGTCCGATGTGATGTAGTCCCATTCGGGATTGGTTTCATCGCCCAGAAATTCGGTGCGAAGAACTTTTACTGTTGTATTCCAGTTTAAACCGGTATTTTTGAATACTGTTGAATAGGCAAACGGATTGAATGAAACTGAATTTGTTCCGGTAAGATCCAGTTTTCTTGCATTGTAGTCTGTTTTTCTGACTGAAGAAGCTGAACTTTCTGTGTAGCCGTCAAGATTGGGGTGTTCCTGATAAACTGGGTTGAACGAAAGAGTATTTGTCATGGAAGCAAATGAGCCGCCGTAACTGAAGCTGCTTGTAAGCGTTGAAGGAACTTTTACCTGGTAGTATGAAGAATAAAGGTTGCTCCAGCTGAAGTCACCGGGCTTTTTCAAATCTGACGAATTGTATGAAAGCTGCGACGTATACTGCGGGTTTATACTGTAGCCGAGCGTATACTTAAGGCCACCGAGTGTAACAAGGGAATGTTTCTGCGATGGTTCAAGAAGCGGAAGATCCTTTTCTGAAAGGACTGTTTCTTCAGAAGCTTTTTCTTCTTTACCGTCGGCCTGTTCTGCCAGAGCTGCGGTTCTTTCTGTATTTTCTGCGGAACCACCTTCTGTAGAAGAAGCGTCAGATTCTTTTTTTGAAGACTTATTCTGCGGAACAGAAATAATTTCAGGAGCCACAAGCGGTATGTCGAATTTTATCTTTTCTGCAGACTTTGCTTTTTTTACAGACGGGGGATATTGTATAATTGTTCCTGATATTTTTGAACTTATTTTGAACGGAGTAACCTGTGACGGATAATAAAAACTTCTTTCGGGGGAATAATTTTTATTTTCGCGTGAATAGAATTCAGGATCGTCAGAAGAATTTCTTGTCTTTGAACTGAAGGCAACAGACGAATTTATTCCGGATAGAGAGAGGGAATTTATAAAAGGCTTTACTGCATCGGGCAGCGGCACTGTATAGGAACCTGTTGCATTCCATGTAAACGATGATGTCTGGCTTGACTTGTCATTTTCTTCCTTTGTCTGTCCGGCACCGCTCATCAAAAAGCCCAGCCAGTCAATGTATTCGGAACGTTCGTCAAAATCTTCGGTAAAATAAGGGTCACTGTAAACAGGAAGTGACAGTGTAAGTGAAAAAGGCTTTGACATAGAAAGTTTGAAACTGGCCCCGTAGCGGAACGGAAGTTCAAGTCCCATAAAATTTGACGAGTCGGAATAAGTTTTTCCTGATTCAAAATATGGAGTATAACCGCCGCTTGTGGAATTTATTGTATTTGTAAAACCAAGCTTGACAAATCCTTCTATACCGCTGATATATTTTTTTGGTTTGTATGCACCCTGAATTCCGGCCATTATTCCGAGGTTTGTATAATAGTCGCCCATTATTTTAAGATAATTGTCGGTATTACCTTTGTAATCTTCGTCAAGGTTATGCAGAACAAGCCCTTCCCTGACCTGTTTTTTAAGTGACGTGGACTTCATGAAGTTAAAGAGTCCTTTTGTTATGTCATCTTCCGCATCACTGTCCGAAGAAGTATCCAGAGGTTTTCTTCCCAGAATATATGTTGTTGTCTGAAAAAAATACCCCGTCCGCTCGTTGTAGCCGAAGGAAGGATTGAACACCAGTTCGTCTTTGGGATAATAGAATGCCGGAAGATAAAAAATAGGGATGTTTCCGACAGAGAGGACTGCGTTAAAGAAAGCAAATTCGCCGCCGGGTAAAAGCCAGATGTTTGATGCCCAGATTTTCCAGTGCGGCTTTTCATCATCGCAGAAGGTAAGTTCTGCATTTTTGAAGGCGATTGTTCCGGAAGTGTCACGGCCGAATATTTTTGAAGAAACTATAAGCGTAGAATCTGAAGGAAGGTTTATTGCGTCACTTTTTGTCTGGACAACCCTTCCACCGTCGAAAATTCCTTCCATGGTGCGTGCATTGAAAAGAAGCGTCTGTGCCGTAACGTCCTGGCCGCCTTCAGAACCGCCGGTCTGTCTTAACGTAACGTTTCCGCTGGCAAAAAGCATTTCTGTTACACGGTCGTATGTTACCCTCGAAGCAGAAATTGTGGTTTTGGATTTTCCGCTTGTGACAGAAAGAATTACTGAGCCTGAAAGGATTATTTCTTCGTTTCCAGAGTCGGGATTTTTTCTGTATTCGGTGGATTCGGCATTGTCTATGCTTATTACAGAAGAATTTTTCTGTGCAGAAAGAGGCTTTGGATTTACTGCGGCCGCAAGAAAGACACAAATGAATGAGAAAGCAAATCTGAATATTCTGAGCCGGTTTTTATTCAGCAATGTTCCTTTCCTTTTCGCGTTCAAGCATTTCTGCTATAAATTTTCCTGTATAGCTTTTTGAACAGAGTGCAACTTCTTCGGGAGTTCCTGTTGCGACAACTGTTCCGCCGCCGCAGCCTCCTTCGGGACCCAGATCTATGATGTAGTCGGCCTGGCATATTACGTCAAGGTTGTGTTCTATCATGACAACTGTGTTTCCTTTGTCCACAAGCTGTTGTATTACTTTCATAAGCTGCTTTATGTCTACAAAATGAAGTCCTGTTGTGGGTTCGTCAAGGATATAAAGCGTTTTTCCTGTAGAAGGACGGGCAAGTTCCGCGGCAAGTTTTACACGCTGTGCTTCACCGCCGCTGAGTGTAAGTGCATTCTGGCCGAGCGTAATGTAGCCGAGCCCCACGTTTTTGAGGGTTTCCAGTTTTCTTGCTATATGCGGAATTCCTGCAAAAAAGTCTGCGGCATCTTCTATTGTCATGTCAAGTACGTCACTTATGGTCTTGCCCTTGTACATGACGTCGAGCGTTTCCTGGTTGAATCTTTTTCCGTGGCAGACATCACACTGGATAAATACGTCGGGAAGAAAATTCATTTCTATTGTAATTGTTCCGGCACCCTGGCAGTTTTCGCAGCGACCGCCCTTTACGTTGAATGAAAAACGGCCTGACTTGTAGCCGCGCGCCTTTGATTCAGGCAGGGATGCAAACAGTTCGCGGATTTTGTCGAATACACCGATGTATGTTACAGGATTGCTTCTTGGCGTTCTTCCGATAGGGCTCTGGTCTATGTTTATTACTTTGTCTATTCCTTCGAGTCCCGAAATTGATTTGTAAGCGCCGACGGGATAATCAGTGCGCATTATTCTGTTGCTTACGGCCGGGTAAAGTACGTCGCTTAAAAAAGTTGATTTGCCACTTCCAGAAACTCCTGTTATGCATGTAAAAGCTCCGAGCGGAATGTCTGCATCAATTCCCTTAAGGTTGTGCTCCGTTACACCCCGGACGCTTATAAAACTGCCGTTGCCTTTTCTGCGCTCTGCGGGTAAGTGCATGCGGATTTTTCCTGCAAGATAGCGGCCTGTTACACTGTCTTCCACTAGACTTACCTGCTGCGGGGTTCCAGAAGCCATAACGCGCCCTCCGTGAACACCTGCACCGGGGCCTATGTCTACAAGCCAGTCAGCGGTGCGCAGTGTCTGTTCGTCATGTTCTACTACAATAACTGTGTTTCCAAGATCGCGCAGATATGTAAGCGACTTAATAAGGCGTTCATTGTCACGCTGGTGAAGACCTATTGACGGCTCGTCAAGAATATACATTACTCCGGTAAGACCGCTTCCAATCTGTGTAGAAAGGCGTATGCGCTGAGCTTCACCACCGCTGAGTGTTGCGGCCGAACGTTCAAGCGTAAGGTATTCAAGCCCTACATTCTTAAGGAACTGAAGGCGCGACTTTATTTCTTTGAGTACCTGTGCGCAGATTTTCTGTTCAGTAGAAGTAAGTTTGAGATTGTCAAAGAATTCAATTGTATCTGCAACGGAAAGTTCTGTAAGATCCCAGATATTTTTATTGCCGACTGTTACACTGAGTGCTTCGGGTCTGAGACGCTTTCCGCGGCAGCTTCTGCACTCACAGTGTGACATGTATTTTTCAAGCGATTCACGGGCATTGTCACCCCACGCTTCTGCATAACGGCGGCGCATGTCTGCAAGCACACCTATCCAGGGCCGGTTGTATGTACTCTGGCCTTCACCGCTTTGCTTTTTGTAAACCCACTTTATATTGAGTGCGGAATCGCCGTTCCACAAAAAGTCTGACTGTTTTTTTGTAAGCGTATCAAGAGGAGCATCCAGTGAAAAACCTGCGGCTTTTGCAATTGCTTCAAACATGGAATGATTCCAGGACGAGTCAGGATTATACGGCGCGATTCCGTGTTCATTGAACGAAAGTTTCGGGTCGGGAATAAGAAGAGCGCGGTCGTATTCCATCTTTTCGCCGAGGCCCGTGCAGTCTGGACAGGCTCCGAACGGATTGTTAAACGAAAAAAGGCGCGGCTGAAGTTCGGGAAGCGAGATTCCGCAGTCGGGACAGGCATTTTTCTGTGAAAAGAAAATTTCCTGTTCAATAAAGTCTGCATTGCGGTCGTAGGACGTTCCCTTTTCATCAAGAGCGGCAGCAACTGCCTTATAGGCTTCATCTGTTTTGTACACACGCCTTAAGACGATGATTATTCCGCCTGAATTTTCAAGGGCAGTCTCTACCGAACCTGCAAGACGTTTTCTTATGTCGCTTTTTAAGGATATTCTGTCTACTACAATTTCTATTGTATGCTTTTTCTGTTTGTCAAGCTTGATTGAATCTTCGAGTTCCACCATGAGGCCGTCTATTCTTGCGCGCCTAAAGCCTGACTTTCTTGCATCTTCTATTATTTTCTGGTGTTCGCCCTTTTTTCCGCGGATAACCGGTGCCAGAAGCGTGAGTTTTGTTCCGTCTTCCCATGAAAGAATTGAATCTATTATCTGGTCAACGGACTGTTCGTTTATTTCACGGCCACAGCGGGGACAATGAGGGCGTCCTATACGTGCAAAGAGCAGCCTGTAATAATCGTAAATTTCTGTAACCGTACCGACTGTTGAACGCGGATTTTTATGTGTAGTTTTCTGTTCTATTGAAATTGCAGGGGAAAGTCCAGTGATTAAATCTACATCGGGCTTGTCCATGCGCCCCAGAAACTGGCGTGCATAGGAAGACAGGCTTTCCATATAACGCCGCTGACCTTCTGCAAACAGAGTGTCAAAGGCAAGAGACGATTTTCCGCTTCCGCTGAGGCCGCTTATGACAACCAGCTTGTTGCGAGGAATTTCTACGCTTATATTTTTAAGATTGTGCTCTCTGGCACCCTGAATAACGATTTTGTCACCGTTTACAGCGTTTACGGCCTTAATTTCAGATGCTTTCACGATTTTTACATCATAATCAAAAACGCCGAATTAAACAACATGTTTTGTAACGCATGCCCATTTGTATACCTTAAAACTGCGCAGGCTCCTAAAGATATTTTTCAAGTTCCTTTAAGTTTGAACAAAGAATAAAGAGGCGTGCCTTTATTTCGTCATCGGGCTGAATCTGGTCGGGAATCATTACAGGCTTGAGTCCTGCTCCGTAAGCCGAAAGTATTCCGTTGGGACTGTCTTCTATTGCCAGGCATTTGAGCGGATCTACACCCAGACTGCGGCAGGCTTCCATGTAAATTTCGGGATCGGGCTTGGAATGGGTTACCATGTCACCGCATGTTACAGTTTCGAAATAACCGCGCAAACCGGCATCTGCAAGTTCCTTTTCTACTACTGACTTTCTTGTGGAAGAAGCCAGTGCAAGCCGGTAACCGTGCTGTTTAAGGTAATCGAGAATTTCGCGGGCATAATACATGAGCGGCAGTCCGTTTTTATCTACATAAGCGTGAAAAAGTTCGGAACATCTTTTGCGGAATTCCATTGCAGGAAAAGACCTTCCGTACTTTTTGACAAGGTAGGCGCAGGTGTCGGGTATGCTTCTTCCGGTACAGTCAGACACGGCTGTTTCTATGTCGCTTACGGAATATTCCTGGGCGGCCTGCTTCCACATTTTGCGTGTTATGCTTTCGCTGTCAAAGAGCACGCCGTCCATGTCAAAGATTATTGCATCTATGGCGCGCTGTGTTGAACTGTTCAGTTCCTGAAGCTGGGTTTCCTTTACCCTTTCTATTACTTCCTGAATTCCGTGAACAAGAGTGTCTATTTTGTCAAGGTTGTGTACAAGGTTGAGTCTGTAGAAAATCTGTGTTCCGCGCTTGAGGGTCGTTACAAAACCGCTGTCCCTGAGTACTTTCAGATGATGTGAGACGGCTGGTCTTGACAGATGCGATTTTGCGGCAAGAGTGCTTACGTTGGCTCCACCTTCGCCGGCGTCTGCTATGTCAAGGATGAGTTTGGGGCGGTTTGCGTCACCGAGTGCGGTGAATATGGGAGCGCAGGTTGTGAACATGTCATACAGTTTTCCAAGTTCGGTTTTGTCTATGTACATACGCAAATAGTAGTGATGAAAAGAAAATAAGTCAACAACAGCAGAATGCGGCATTTACGGAATGTCCGCGCGGGTGGACGCAGTTCGTCTAGATAAGTGCCGGCGCAGGTTAAAATGCTCCCAGTCAGCCGCTGAAATCGTAAAACGCGCAATAATGCGCTTGACGTGGTTTTTGCGAGGAAACTATCGTTTGTCGCTTCGCGACCTCAAAAACCAAATCATTTCCGGTTCCCCTGTCCTCCCGCGCGGACATCCTTTTACATACGCTTTTGTTAAAGAAATGTATTCTGTACATACGCATTTGTAAAAAATTAAAAAATTCTGAAAATTGTCTTGATTTTTTTTTCTGTCTTGTTTATATCTATGTTTGTACGTTTAAGTAGTTAAACGTTTAATTTATTATTCAAGAGGAATACGAACATGAAATTCCTGAAAAAATTCTTCAGACATCCAAAACTGATTGTTGCGGTATGTCTTCTGGTAACGGCAGGGTGTGGATTTTTCATAAAAAATCTTACGCTTGACAATTCTATCAGGCAGTTTTTTCCGCAGAAAGACGTGTCCTATACACGCATGACAGAAACCGAAGACCAGTTCGGAAGTATGCTTTCAATAGGACTTACGCTCGAAGCAAAGGACGGAACCATTCTTACCCCGGAATACATTGACGTTGTAAGAAAAATTACTGACCGAGCACTTTCAATAAAGGAAGTAGAAAACATTGACTCCCTTACACACATTGACTATGTATGCGAACAGGACGGTTCAATCTGCGCAACCCAGCTTATTCCGGATACGTACACGGGAACAGAAGAAGACATAAACCTTTTGCGCTCACGGCTTTCTGAATGGGACGATATGTACGGCCGTGTAATTATAAACGACGACGGTACGGCAACCCAGATGCAGATTACAATAAGCCCCAACAAAACTTCTGAATCTGACTCAACAAGGCAGCAGAGGGTTTTGGACGAAGTACGCAGTATTGCAAAAGAAGAAACAAAAGGTCACAGCCTTAAGTTCAAGTTAGCAGGTGAACCGGTACTTTCAGAAAACTCAAGGGCATTCATGATGTCTGACCTTATGCGGCTTATTCCGCTGGTAATCATTGTAGTTCTTCTTTCACTGTTTTTGAGTTTCAAGACTGTTGATGGAACAATTCTTCCGCTCATTACAGTTCTTATGTCTACGGTTATTTCATGCGGACTCATGGGCATGTTCGGCGTAACATTTACGCTGGTTTCAAGCGTAATTCCTGTTGCGCTTATTGCAGTGGGTTCAGCATACGGAATTCATGTTCTTACACATTACTACGTGGCACTTGACAGTATTGAAGGCGAACTCACGAAGGAAAAATATGAAGAATGCGTTTTCAGCGGACTTAAGGAAGTGTGGACGGCTGTTCTTCTTGCAGGACTTACGACAATCGTCGGTTTTATATCCCTAGTTTCAAGCCCGATCGGACCACTCCACAGTTTTTCTGTCTTTACTGCAATAGGCGTAGCCCTTTCATTGATTTTCTCGGTAACATTTATTCCGGCTGTGCTTCTGCTTAAAGATTTGAGTAAAGTAAGAACAAAGTCCAGAAAAATAGCAAAACTTACAGACAAAATGAAGTCCCGCCTGGAAAAGGCAAAGAAACTCCGTGGCGGAAAGGAAGAAGATGAAGCAAGCGCAGACACTTTGTACAGCATATTCAAATTTTTCTGCGGTTCAAAGACAAGGCTTGTACTTACTTCACTTGCAATTGTTGCCCTTTCGCTCACGGGTCTGAGACTGCTCAAAATAGACACCGCGCTTATAAACTACTTCCCGAAGACTGCGCAGTTCAGGCAGGATCTTGATTATATAGACAAAGACTTTGCCGGAACAAACAGCGTATTCTTTACAATAACGGGCCCCGAAAAAGGCGACATTGCAAACCCTGAACTTCTCAAAGCCGTAGACGATATGCAGAACCAGCTTCAGGAAGATCACGAAAGCATTGGAAAAATTGTTTCGCTTACGACATTCATCAAGCGCATAAACCAGGTGTGGCATGTTCCGACTACGGAAACTGTACAGGAAACACAGACTGCAGCGGTTTCTGAAGAAGACAGCGCACAGACAGCAGACCTTTCATGGGGAGATGATTCAGACTGGGGAAGCAGTGATTCACTTTCTTGGGGAGACGATGAAACTTCTGAAGAAGAAACTGTTCCGCAAGTGCAGTTCAATGACCCCAACACTGAATATGCAAAGGTTCTTTCCGGAACAATGACAACAAAGGAAGTGCTGGATCTTCTTAATGAAGCATATACGGCAGCCGGCGGAAAAAATGCCACTACTGATGAAATAGTAGATGAGCTCATGAAAAAGACAAACTACAACGGGGCTGCATATTATGAAATTCCGTATGACACCGCAAAGTATCCTGTTGCATCCAGGGAAGAACTCAAGGGTGTTGTAAACGGATACCTTACCCTTCTGAGCGGTTCACTAGGAAGATTCATTGATGACGACATGAACCCTCAGACAATGCGCATCACCTGTCAGTTGAGAAGCCATTCAACTGATGAGACAGGTTCAATAATTGCCGATGCCAAAAAATTTGCCCAGGAAAGATTCCCCGAAGGATACACTCTTGAAGCAACAGGTTCAGGAGAAATGGAATACACAATGACAAAGATGATTGTTTCAAGCCAGTTCTCAAGTCTTGCAGTATCACTCATATCTGTATTTATAATCATTGCGGTTTCGTTCAAATCTGTCTGGGCAGGACTTCTTGGTGCTGTTCCGCTGGCTCTTGCAATTCTTCTGAACTACATGACCATGGGTTTTGCACACATAAACCTTGACCTTGTAACAAGCATCATTGCTTCTGTCGCTGTTGGTGTTGGAATAGACTACACAATTCACTTTCTTACGACTTACAGGGAAGAACGTGCAAAAAGCGATGATATTGTGCTTGTGACAAAAATGACGTTCAAAAAGAGCGGTCACGGAATAATGACAAACGCAGTTGCTGTAGGACTGGGATTTTTGGTTTTGTGTCTGTCAAAGTTTACGGTTCTGAAATACATAGGCGTACTTGTAGCAATTGTTATGTTTACGTCAAGTTTCCTGGCAATGACAATTATTCCGGGAATATTAAATCTTACCGACCCGAAATTCATCAGGCCGAAAGAAAAATAAGTTTACGAAGCCGACGGTTTCTTAAACTTTTGGAGGGAGTATAAAAATCCGCCGGTTGTCGTCGGTTTTTTAACTCGAAGTTCGCGTTGCGAACTTCCTTATTGGACTGCGTTTTTCACTTCGTTCCAAAACGCAATAAAAATCTTTTCGACTGTTGAAACAGTCTTCAAATATTTTTATACGAGGGAGTATAAAAATCCGCTACCTATGGAGGAAATTATGAAATTAAATTTGAAAAAAATCATGACACTTGGAACTGCACTTGTTGCAGCATCAGCACTTGCATTTGCCGACGAACAGGGCGACAAAATTATGGAACAGGTTCATGCTGTAGAAAAACCCGCTTACTCACATTCGCTTGTCGAAATGACACTCACCGACAAAAACGGAACAACAGAAGTCAGGCGCATGGAAGAATACGGAAGAAACAAAGACGGAACTACAAGTGCCGTAATGGTTTTCCTTTCCCCTGCTTCCATCAAAAACACACGCTTTCTTCAGTGCGAAAACAAAAATGCAGCCGATGACAAATGGATTTATCTTCCGGCCCTCAAAAGCACACGCCGCATAAATTCCAGCGAAGGTTCAAAATCATTTATGGGAACAGATGCCACATATGATGATCTTTCTACCCGCGAACTTTCAGAAGACACACACGAGTATATCAAGGAAGAACCAAAGCTTTCGTACCCGGACTGCTATGTTGTAAAAGAAGTTCCTGTAGACAAAAAGTCCAGCCAGTACAGCTACAGAATGGTCTGGGTAGACAAAAAAACAATGTACCCAGTCTACACCGAACTTTATGACAAAAACGGAAGCCTTGAAAAAGTACTTACCGTTGCAAAAATAGAAAACCACGACGGATACAACATTCCTATGGAAAACAAAATGGAAAACGTTCAGACAGGCCACACAACCCAGCTTAAAATTGTACGCGTCGACGTAACGACTGCAATTCCAGAAAGAGTATTTACACAGGCTTTCCTGAGCAACGGAAGATAAAAAACAGCAGGAATGTGTATAAAAAAAAGCCGCCGGTTTTTGAGTGTTTCCGCTGAGTTCCGCCGGCTTTTTAACTTGAAGTTTGCGAAGCAAACAAGTTTGCTTCGCAAACGTTCTAATAAAATTGTACATTCTCACTTTGTTGCGAATGTACTTAAAAAGTCATTCCTAAATCTGAAGATTTACTCATTGACTTTTTATGGGAGAAACAAAATGAATACAAAGAAATCAAAAACACTTGCACTTCTTTTGGCAGCATCTTCCCTTGTGTTCGCCCAGGAAGACGACTTTGCCGCGTGGGGTGACAGTACAGATTCACAGGAAGGACAGCAGTCAGTTACAGTTTCAGGAAGCACAAAATTCCAGGCAAGGGCATACCCCGAAGCATCAGAAACACCGTTGTCAGAAGCAGACTCAATTTACGACATGAATAAAATTCCTGTAACGGTAAAGGCTTCTGCACATGCAGGAATTGCATATACAGGAACTTCGTCAGATGCAGAAATAAAACTTGCCTTTGACAAAGATATTCTTGAAAACCATCCTGAATCAGTTCTGGACGAAATGAACGTGCGCGGCTATCTGGGAAACCTTACAGTCGAAGCCGGAAAAATGAAAATCGTATGGGGAAAAGGCGACAAGCTGCATGTAATAGACAACTTCAATGCCGATGACTACACGGACTTTATAATCCCTGACTACATTGACAGAAGACTTGCAGTGCCGATGATGAGAGCCGTTTACAATATTCCCGGAACAAATACGTCTGTAGAAGCAGTCTGGACACCGTGGACAGAACCTGACAGGTTTGCTTCAGACGGAATATGGACTCCTGCAGCGTACAAAAATCTGTACAACACGGTAAAATCTGTCCAGGAAAAAAAGGTTGCCGCTTCATTCAAAAAATACACCAAACTTACTTCGGGCGTAGGTGCACTTTCATCACTTGCAGCCCTTGCACAGGCAGAAGCCGCCGCAGGAACTCCAGGAAAAGCGACTGCAGCATATAACGTGGCCCTTGAAAATCTTGGATGCACAAGCATTGATGAAGCAAAGGCAAATCTTGAACAGGCCGGAACAGAATACACAAACACACTTCTTGCAGCTTCTACAGTCACTCAGGAATCTCTTCTTCCTGACACACATACCCTGCGCTACAGCCAGTTCGGAGCCCGCGTAACAGGAACAGTCGGAACAGTAGATCTTGGTGCAAGCTGGTACTACGGTCACTTCAAGCAGCCGTCGGCAAATCTGCAGAATACAATTCTCAATTCAGAAATGCCGGAACTTGCCTATGACCAGAAGCAGACATTCGGACTTGAAGCAGCAACTGTTCTCTGGAAACTTAATCTCAGGGGTGAAGCAGCATACACTCTTACCGAAGATACTGAAGGCGACGATCCGTGGGTTCACAACAACAGCGTGTCATGGCTTGCCGGATTTGACATGGACATCGGGCTCAACAACATAAACATCAACGTACAGGAAATAGGAACCCTTGTACTCAACGGAAGCAAAATTGACGGAAGCACTTTTGAAAAATATGACGTTGACTACAATCCCGCAGGACATACAAACAACAAACTTGTAGTGAACATAACCGACTCCTGGATGAACGAAAAAATATGCCCTGAAGTTACCGTAATGTGGGGAATTGAACGTGGGGATCTTGTAGTCCAGCCAAAACTGGCGTGGAAACCCGACCCCGCTCTTGCCCTTACGCTTTCAGGAATGTACATAAAATGCCGCGATGAAGACAGCGAATTTTATGAATGGAGAAACAACAGTTTTGTATGTCTCGGAGTATCTGCAATATTCTGAATTGAATATTTTTCTTTTTTAAGATATACTGAACAGGTAAAAAAAGCAGCGGCCGTTTTGACTGCTGCTTTTTTATATTCTACACATTAAGCAGGAAAAATTATGTTCAAAGAAGTTGATTTGAAAGATGCCTACAAAATGATAAGCGGAACAGCGGTAGTTGCGTCAAAGGGAAAATTCAGTTACGACATAACGCCGTACGGATGGATTATGCCAATGGATTACGAACCTGTTACAAAAGTAATATTCAGTTCTGACCCGGCCCACCAGTGCGCACACAACGTAAAGGAAACAAAAGAATTTGCAGTCTGTATTCCAAAGTCACAGGATGCACACTGGATAGAAAAAGCAGGTTCCGTTTCTGATGAACATGCAGATAAGTTCAAAATGTTCGGCATTGAAGGAACAAAAGCAAAGAAAACCGATTTAATGATTCCCGAAAATGAAATTCAGGGTTGGATTGAATGTCGCCTTATCCGCGTAATCAAAGAAGGCTCCGTTGAACTTTTCCTTGGTGAAGCGGTTGCTGCATACAGTCTGTAAAAAAAAAGACCCTGAACAACTTCCGGTCCTGTGCCTGAGGCATAAAACCAAAACCTGTTCAGGGTAACAAATGCAGCTTTTATACTTAGCTGCACCTTATATCAAAACGCAAGTTTTATTACTTCGGACACATCAGATACGGGAATAAATTTAATTCCTTTTTTTACGTGTTCAGGAATATCTTCAAGGTCACGCTCATTGGCCTTTGGAATGATAATTGTCTTTATTTTATTACGCTTTGCTGCAACGGTTTTTTCCCTTAAGCCGCCAATCGGAAGCACCTGTCCTGTAAGACTCAGCTCACCGGTCATGGCAAGATGCGGCTTTATCTTTTTTCCCGTAAAAAGAGACATAAAGGTAGTCGCCATTGTTATTCCTGCAGAAGGACCGTCTTTGGGAGTAGCGCCTTCAGGAATATGAAGATGAACAGTATTTTCTTCAAACCACTTTCCGTCTTTTATTCCGTTCGAAATGGCGTATTTTTTTGACCAGTTCATGGCTATCTGTGCACTTTCTTTCATAACGTCACCCATCTGTCCCGTAAGCTGCAGCCCGCCCTTTTCTGATTTGAACGAAATGGACTCAAGAAGAAGAGTATCTCCTCCCATACTCGTCCACGCAAGACCAATGGCCGTTCCCGCAACACCTGCCGTTTTAATCTGGCTTTCGTCAAACACCGGCTTTCCAAGATATTTTCGCACTTCGGGAACATCAATATTGAAAACTTTTTTTGCTACAGACGGTCCAAGTGCATCAGCATTTTTTTCTGAACTTTCAAATTCCAATACCTGTTCAAAAATAAGTTTTCGCGTAATTTTATCGATGCACTTTTCAAAATTGCGCACACCGGCTTCACGCGCATATTCCGTTGCAATAAGGGAAAGTGCCGCGCGTGTAAATTTAACCTGAGACTTTTTGAGCCCGTTCTTTTCGAGATTTTTGGGAACCAGATACTTTTTTGCAATCTCCATTTTTTCCTGATCGATATAACCCGAAAGTTCAATAATTTCGGCACGGTCAAGAAGCGGCTGTTGGATTCCGTCCAGAGTATTTGCAGTAAGAATAAAAAATACATTGCTTACATCAAATGGAATATCAAGATAAGTGTCCCTGAAGTTAATATTCTGCTCCGGGTCAAGCACTTCAAGAAGAGCCGCAGAAGGATCACCCTGGGCACTGGCATTCATCTTGTCTACTTCATCAATCATAAAGACAGGGGACTTTGACTTTGTAATCTTGAGTCCTTCTATAATCTGACCAGGCATTGCACCTATATACGTACGGCGGAATCCCTTGATTTTTGCTTCATCATGTTCACCGCCCACACTGAATCTGAAGAAAGGTTTGTTCATTGCCTTTGCTATGGAACGGCCTACGCTGGTCTTTCCTACTCCCGGCGGACCTACAAGAATGAGAACAGAACCTTTTCCGTCTTTCTTTAATTTTCTTACAGAAAGATATTCCAGTATGCGTTTTTTTACATCTTCAAGGCCGTAATGGTCGCCATCCAGAACCTTGCGCGCGTCGGTAAGTGAAAATTTCTCGGCTGGTGAATCATTCCACGGAAGGGATGTAACAAGACCAAGATAAGCCCTTGAAGAATTGTATTCAGGATCATGCGGGTCCAGAAGCTGGAACTTTTCGAGTTCTGAATAAACTGTTTCTTTGGCTTCTCCTTCCAGATTGAATGAATCTATCTTTGCCTTGAACTTCTGATAATCGCTCGACTTTGAGTCACCGGCAATACCAAGTTCCTCCTGAATGCTCTTGAGCTCTTCGCGAAGAAAATATTCCCTCTGATTTTTTTCTACCTTGTCATTGAGTTCTGTCTGGATTTTTTTCTGTACACGCAAAATTTCCTGCTCTTTTTTTATAAAGACAAGAACCTGTTCCATTCTTTTGCGTACATTTACAAGCTCAAGTACCTTCTGCTGCTCGTCTTTGTCGATATTAAGAATTGACGCAATAAAGTCAGCGATTTTTCCAGGGTGATCAATATTCACCATGTTAAGACGCATTTCTTCGCTGAACATGGGATTATTTTCACTTATTTCCTTCATTTCGCTCATGAGTGCGCGGGTAAGTGCTTTTACTTCAAAGGTATTATCTTCTTCATCATCAAGATAATCAACGGCAGCAACCATTGGCGAAGAAGAACTCAGGATTTTCCTTATACGGAATCTTTTTATTGTAGAAACAAAAACATTTATTCCGCCGTCGGGAAGATTAATTCTCTTTATAATGCGGGCAACAGTTCCCACTGAATGAAGGTCAACAAGAGTAGGATTTTCCTTGTCGTTTTTAAGCATAACGATTCCGATATAACCGTCACCGTTCTGGGCATCTTCTATAACATTTGTGTCTTCCTCACTGTTTACCATGAGAGGAGTAAAAATTCCCGGGAAAATAGGCCTGCCGCCTATAGGAAGTATAGACAGTTTGTTAGGAAGCTGAGGTTCTGCAGGCAATCCTATGATATCATTATTATTTGATGATTTGTCTTTCATAACATCAAATATAAACCAAATACGCAAAAAAAACAAATTTAAAGCTTATGAATATGCATGTCATGCGCAACAGCATGCAGACTGTTTTACTGACTGCTCCCTATCTGTACCTTTGTCCCGCCGGAACAATTTTCATGATTTTAAGGTTTCCGCGCGCACAGAATTTTTCTGAAGGGGCAAATACAAGCGTGTCTTCGGCTTTTACTTCTGTTCCGTTTATTGTTCCCGTTCCGTCAATAATAAAGGCAAGAACAAAATCACACGGCATGGTATCGTGGGGAGCTGAATCTACCACAGAATCATATTCGTTTTCTACCGTAATTTCTTCGAGAGTAAAGTAAGGGCATGAAAACACGCCGGGAAAAGCAGACACATTTCTTTCTCCCTGGGTCTTTATGCATGAAATAGCGCGCTCTACATGACATTCCCTTCCCCGGCCCCAGTCATAAAGACGGTATGTTATGTCGCTTGACTGCTGTATTTCCAAAAGCCTGAGCCCACCGCCAATGGCATGGACAGTTCCTGCGGGAATATATACAAAGTCACCCTTCTTTACATTTACATAGCGCAGACAGTCCTGGATTGAATTGGCTTGTATTGCACCCCTGAGTTCACTCGGAGTATAAACACCGTTCAGGCCGTAAACAAGGCGTGCATTTTCGGCAGCATCAAGAACGTACCAGCATTCTGTTTTTCCGCGGCAATGCTCGTAAAGTTCGGCCTTTTCGTCATCGGGGTGAACCTGAACGCTCAGACGGTCATCTGCCTGAATAACCTTTACCAAAAGAGGATAGTCCCCGCCGGTAAATGTCTGCAATTCGTGCTGAAGACCATTCGGGTGGGTTGATGCTTCCCAAAGTTCATATCCCCAAACCTTGTCTGATTTTATTGCGTTCAGTTTTATCATTTTTTTTCTCCGTTATAAAGTCAATGTTTTCAGCAGTGTTCCCAAAGCGTTTCGGGATAGTAGCCGTCTGCAATTTTCTTTGCAATTTCCTGCTTTACAATTGCACGGTCTTCGGGATAAGTCATGCCGAACCATTTTTCTGTAGAAGTAAAGAATTTTATACTGCCCTCTTTTGCCTTTACAATGTCGCTTGCCGCAACGGGAAGAAGGGCTTCGGCCTTGGGCAGTTCAAGTGAAGTTTTCTTGAAGTTGTCCCAGTATTTGTGAAAACCGGTAAAGGCTTTAAGGCTGAATGCAAACAGGTTCATGCTTACCCATTCTTTTCCGGTAAGAGGAATTTCTTTTCCGTCGAGTTCGCTTACAATGCCATCACCTTTATAGCTGATTTTGGTATTTTCTGTAATTGACTCAAGGTAACCGTCCTTTACGGTACAGACACCGCGGCTTACCGAACCGCTTTTGCTCATTGTGTTTCCGAGTACATAGCCGACCATGGCATGTTCAGGGGAATGGGGATCTATGTTTGAAAGATATTCACCCAGTGTTTTAAAGGCATCGCGTCCGTAATAGTCATCGCTGTTGATTACGGCAAAAGGTGAATTAATTGCCTTTTCTGCACAGAGAACGGCATGGATTGTACCCCAGGGCTTTGTTCTGTCTGCAGCGCGTGCAATTTCCTGTTCATCAAGAAGTGCGTCTTTTGTCTGGAAGACATATTCTGCATCGAAGTTTTTGGCTACACGATCAAAAAGGCGTTCACGGAAGTCTTTTTCTATATCTTTTCTGATAACAAAAACGACCTTTCCGAATCCGCATTTTTTTGCATCATAAGCGGCAAAGTCCAAAAGGCACTCGTTGTTAAGTCCTACTGCATCAATCTGTTTTACTCCGCCATAACGGCTTCCCATACCGGCCGCCAGCACAAGCAATGTTGGTTTCATAACTACTCCCATAATAAGTAAATCTTCAGTTTTAAGAACATATATTTAATTGTAGCATTTTTTTTACAAAAATACTATGATTTTCACTTTTTTAACAGTTTTTAAAAAATATCGGCAGCATCAGGCAGTCACGGCATCAAGACCTATTCTGACCATATTGGAAAAAGAAGTCTGTCTTTCTTCGGCTGTGGTTTTTGTACCCAAAAGAATGTGGTCGCTTGCAGTAAGAACGGCGAGCGCTTTTCTGCCGAATTTTGCCGCAAGTGTATAAAGTTCGGCGGCTTCCATTTCTACCCCAAGAACACCGTACTCTGCCCATGTTTGCCAGGTTGAACGGCTGTCATAAAACATGTCGCTCGAAGCACAGAGACCGACTTTTGCATTTATCCCCAGATTTTTGGCAGCAGAAACCGCAGCCGAAAGAAGAGAATAGTCGGCTACCGGGCAAAAATGCATTGAACCGAAGCGCATTGTATTCAACCCTGAATCAGAACAGGCGCCTGAAGCAATAATGACATCTCTGAGCTGAATATCATTTTGGATTGCACCGCAAGTTCCGACTCTGACAGCCTTCTGCACATTGTAGTCGTTAAAAAGTTCTGTTGCATAAATAGACAAAGACGGCTGCCCCATACCCGTTCCCTGTACAGAAACGCGACAACCCTTATAAATACCTGTAAATCCGTACATTCCGCGGACTTCATTATAACACTCAGAATCTTCAAGAAAGTTTTCGGCAATAAATCTGGCTCTGAGCGGGTCTCCGGGAAGAAGAACAGACTCGGCAACTGCACCTTCAGGCGCGTTAATATGTATACTCATTACTATATTTTAGCACACAAATTACAAAAACAACACCCCAAAAACAGCACCGACGACAACAATAAAAACCGGATGAAGCTTTGTCAAAAATAGAACAGCAAGACAAACAGCATAAAAGGCAAGAGACGGCCATTTTACGGCATTAAGGGGGGAAGTAATCGTATCAAGCGGATTCAGAATTGCTATAGAAAAAACCTGAATCAGCGCAATAAGAACCATGCCACTTGTTGCAGGACGCAGAGTGGCAAAAACAGACTTGACTGCAGGCTTGTCCTGAAAATGTGCAAAAAATCTGGCAATTGCAATTATTACAATAAAAGACGGAAGCACTTCACCCAAAGTAGTGACAATTCCGCCTATGGGACCGTAAAGTTCAGTTCCTATATAGGTGGCAAGATTGATTCCGATTGGCCCCGGAGTACTTTCGCTTATAGCAAGCATCGAATAGAATTTTTCTGCAGAAATAAGCGCATACTTTTCGACAAGAACCTGCTGCATGAATGTAGCTGCAACAAGGCCTCCCCCTATGGCAAAAAGCCCGATGTAGAAAAAAATCAGAAAAAGAAAGAAAAGATTCATGATTTCTTCCCCGTGCGCAAAAGATAAGAGACAATTCCGATAACAACGGAGGCCAGAACAATAAAAATTCCGCTCACCTTAAAGAAATAGACTGCACAGAACGAAAGTGCATAGAAAAGAACATCAATACGGCGTTTAAGCGTTTTTTTGCAGAGGGTAACCACAGAATAAGTAAGAAGTGCCGCCACAGCCACGTTTATTCCTGCAAGCGCCTTCTGAACCCACACTATTGCATCAAAATTCGAAATAAATTCTGCAATAAACGTAATTATAATTACAGAAGGAGTAACAACACCCAAAGTGGCTGCAACGGCCCCGGGAATTCCTGCACGGTTGTGGCCTACAAATGTAGAAACATTTACTGCAATAACGCCCGGTGTAGACTGGGAGATTGCGTAATAGTCAATAAGTTCTTCATTTGTAATCCATTTTTTCTTCTGGATAAGTTCCCTTTCTAGAATGGGAAGCATTGCAAGACCGCCGCCAAAAGTGACAGAACCAATCTTAAAGAAAACCACAAAAAGCGAAAGAATTTCCCGAAGCATAATCATCCTACAAATTTCTGGAGGTCTCTGCTGAAAGAGACTTGAGCATATTGGCTCCGGCAGAATCCAAAAGACTGCTGTCCATTCTCCATGACCAGTTTGCACCGGTTGTAGAAGGAGTATTCATTCTTGCTTCTGAACCAAGGCAATATACATCCTGCAGCGGAATAATACAGTATTCAGCCTTTGACTGGAAGGCAGCTTGTACCAGGCGCAGAGAAATGTCCTTTACAGAAGCGTTTTTATCCATTCCGAAGTAAGAGGCAATATTTATTCTGTACTGTTCAGCACTGGAAGAAAGTACTCCTACAGTAGTATCATTGTCATGTGTTCCTGTATAAACCACGCACTTTTCTGTCTTATAGTTATCCGGCAGATAATCGTTGCGGGCACTTTCATCTGACCACGGATTATCATTGAATGCAAACTGCAGAATCTTCATTCCGGGGAAGCCGCAGTCGTCGCGGAGCTTTTCTACATCAGGGGTAAGAGTTCCCAGATCTTCTGCAATAATCGGAAGTTTTCCAAGACGCTTTTCTATCTCGTTAAAAAGATCCAGTCCGGGGCCCTTTACCCACTTTCCGCCAATGGCATTGTCTGCACCGTACGGAATCTGCCAGTAAGTGTCAAAACCGCGGAAGTGGTCAATGCGCACTATATCTACCAGGTGGAGCATATTCTGAATGCGTGAAACCCACCAGGAATAGTTGTCTTTTTTCATTGCATCCCAGTCATAAAGAGGATTTCCCCAAAGCTGGCCTGTTGCAGAGAAATAGTCCGGCGGAACACCCGCGCATGAAGTCTGTAAAAGTGTATTAGAGTCAAACTGGAAGAACTTCTGGTTTGCCCAGACATCGGCAGAATCTCCTGCTACAAAGATAGGAATATCACCGATAATACTGATTCCAAGTTTGTTGGCATAAGACTTGAGTGAGTGCCACTGTTCCGAGAAGAAGAACTGGATTACTTTTATGCTTTCAACATCAGCAGAATGTTCTGCATCCCACTTTGAAACGGCAGCCGGGTCATGTGCAGCAAGGTCTTTCGGCCAGAAGCGGTTCCACATGCTGTCTATTCCGGTAACATTCTTTTTCTGGGCTTCTGCATCGTAGAATTTCTTGATGCTTGTATAATCTGCAAAATTATTGAGCCAGACCTGATTGTCGTTTTTAAAGGCTTCATACTTTGCTCGGTCAGCTTTTTTGCAGTTCTTTAGGAAATACTCTGCGCACTTGTAAAGAAGCGGAATCTTCCACCAGACGACAGATCCAAAGTCAACGTCACCGTCACATTTTATATATTCAGGCGGAACAATATCACCGGCCAAAGCCCAGCCGCGTTCCACAAGATTGTCAAGATCAATAAGAAGGGGATTTCCGGCAAAAGTCGAAAAACTTGCATAGGGACTATCCCCGTAGCCTGTAGGTCCAAGCGGAAGAATCTGCCACATTGTCTGGCCTGCTGAATGAAGCCAGTCTGCAAATTTATATGCCTGTTTTCCCATAGTTCCGATTCCGGGTGTTTCCGGAAGTGATGTAATGTGCAGAAGCACACCGCTTGCTCTCTTTTCCATTTTTCCTCCAGTTTTCAACGGCTCGCGGGCCGCAACAAAAATTTGCCCGGACAGGTACTGCCACATACCATGCCCGGGCATAAGAATTATATCAATCTATTGAATCACTCGGTCGGGCGCTTCTTAAGGCGCTTGCTTCCGGGAACAGCCTGGCCCTTTCCTGCCTTCTGTTCCATCATTGCGCGAACCTTGAGAGGAAGACCAAACAATGTAATAAAGCCGTCTGCATCCTTGTGGTCATAAAGATCACCTGTAGCAAAACTTGCAATGCTTTCGTTGTAAAGGCTGTACGGAGAATCACTTCCTGCACCGCGCATTGTTCCCTTGTAAAGGCGGAGTTTTACCCATCCGGTTACGTTCTCTTCAATCTTGTCCTGGAAAGCCATAATTCCTTCCATAAGCTGAGTGAACCATTTTCCGTCATAGATAAGTTCGCTTTCACGCAGGCTGATCATCTGCTTGAAGTGATATGTATCGCGGTCAAGACAAAGGTGGTCAAGCTGCTCGTGTGCGTACATAAGGATTGTTCCGCCCGGTGTCTCGTAAACTCCGCGGCTCTTCATTCCTACAACACGGTTTTCTACAAGATCAACGATTCCGATTCCGTTGCGGCCGGCAATCTTGTTGAGTTCCTGCATAATTTCGAGAGGAGACATTTTCTTTCCGTTAACAGAAACTGCTTCGCCTGAAACAAATTCTATTGTAACGTATTCGCCCTTTTCTGAAGCCTGCTCAGGAAGCTTTGTTTCCTTAAGCATATTCTCCCACTTTGGCTCGTTGGGTGTCTCTTCGAGTTCAAGTCCTTCGTGGCTTATGTGCCAGATGTTTTCGTCGCAGGAATAAGAATTCTCTTTCTTTACAGGAACCGGAATTTTGCGGTCTTCAAGATATTTTACTTCGTCTTCGCGGCTCTGGAGAGTCCACTTCGGGTCACGCCATGCTGCAATAACCTTAAGATCAGGGGCAAATGCCTTCATTGCAAGCTCAAAACGAACCTGGTCATTTCCCTTTCCTGTAGCACCGTGACAGATGGCAACGGCCTTTTCCTGGCGTGCATATTCAACAAGAATTTTACCAATAAGAGGACGGGCCGTGGATGTTCCAAGAAGATACTCATCCTCGTAAACACAGCCGCCCTTTACTGCCGGCCAAACATATTCCTTGCAGTACTCTTCGCGTGCATCTACAACATAACATGCAGCAGCACCGGTTTTGAGAGCACGTGCCTTGATAGACTTCCAGTCATCGCCCTGACCTACGTCAATACAAACTGCAATGACATCATAGTCATAATTTTCCTGAAGCCACGGAATAATTACCGTAGTATCAAGTCCGCCGGAATAAGCAAGAATAACCTTGTCTTTCTTTGATTTAGCAGCCCGAGCTGTTGTCTTTGTAGTCTTTGCATCCTTTGCAATTCTTACTGCCATAAAAGTCCTCTTAGTGAAATTTTATACAATCATTATACATATTCACTTATAAATATGCAAGTGAAAGAATTTTTGCGTTAATCAGTCAGACCACTTTGTCCACGCAGCCTGAACAGTAAAATAGTTTTTGCGTTCACAAAACGGCATGTCAGAAGGAAGTCCCGCCGTCTGTCTTCTGAATGAACCGAATCTTTTGTCGCAGCAGGTACATTCATTTCTTATGCATATATTTTCATCAGGAACACCAGCCTTACGCAAAAGAAAAAGATTGGCCGCGGCAAGGGAAAGCGATTTTGTTCCGTCAGAGAAAGTCGCCACGCTTTCAGAGCCGAATTCAGAAGAAAACAATGCTGCACGACTGTCATCCACTTTGTAGCAGCAGCTGTGAATATGGGGTCCCATAACAACGCAGATATCTTTTACAGAAGAACCGTATACGTTTACAGCAGTGTGTACCGCTTCAAGAACTATTCCGGTTCCTTTCCAGCCTGAATGAAGCGTGCCGAAAACACCGCGCACAGGATCGCACAAAAAAAGCGGCATACAGTCAGCAACAGTAACAACGGGAATGAGAGCTTTGTTTTGGGTAAGAATACCGTCTCCCTTAAGGCCGTTGAGTTCCTGTGCAGAATTTACAGAATATACAGTTTTTGAATGAATGAGTTCAACCGCAGCAATTTTATGCGAAGAGCCGGCATTTTCTGAAAGAAATTTTTCTCTTGCTGGATTGTGCATTCCCCACTCAAACCTCATGTTCCCGGCAGAAAGAAGACTCATTTCCCACTCAGGACCATTTTCCAGAACTTTTCCGTCAAAGAGGAATTTTCCGCATATACGGTCACTTAAAAAACGAACCGAAGTGTTTTCAGAACAAAGCAATTTTTACTCCGCGACAAATGATTTTTCTATAAGTTCCATATCCATTATGACATCAAGGGCATATCTTACGTCCCTAAGGTAAGCGGTTATTGAATCGCAGAATTCTGCATTGTCCTTGCCCATGATTTTTGAAAGGTTTACCAAAGGACCATAACAGGTACTGGTCTTTTCACCTGTTATTCCACCCAGAAGGCTTTCAAAACTGCGGCAGCACTTGCAGAAAGTCGCAATCAGATATTCCGCGGAATTTTCAATTTCTTCTATAACTGCATTCACTTTTTTTTCTGAAGAAGCCGTTTTTGTAGAAAGATCGGAATATCCCGAAAGAGACGAACCGTATTCCCCTCCAGAAGAAAGTTTATTAATGAGGGAGTCGGTGTCAAAATTTATTTTTTCCATGTCGGACATTGTGTCTGTAAATTCGAGGTTATTGTCCTTTACAGAAAAATCACCTTCAAGGGTAACGGCTCTCAGATAAGGCATAAACTTCTTGAAAATGCGTTTCATAAAGAAATAAAGGAAACCCAGAGTAAGTGGATGTGCAAAAACAACGCCATCCCAGACATTTTCCCAGGGTCGCACAGGAAAGAGAGGAAACTCGGGAAGCTCAAAATAAGCGGCAAGCTTTTTTCTGAGTGCATCCTTTTTTATGCATGAAGTCCACTGTTCCCATCTTGCATCAAACATAGCCTTCCATTTTTCACGGAATTTGACACTCCACGTTTCTCCACCGCCCAGGACAGGAGGTTCGTACATAAAGTTTTCAAATATTACTTTTGCAAGGGAAGCCATTGGAACTTCCTGTACAAAACACGTTACTGCCGAAAGAGATGCCGAAGCGCGGTCATAGAATTTGGCAAAACCGTTCTGTTCTTCGTCGGAAAGTTCAACTGAAGCCGTCGTAAAATCACAGGTACTTCTAACTGAAAAAAGGTAGAGAGCCTTAAGGAATTCCATTGAAATATCAGGAACAATATCCAGAACCTGAGCAAAAGACGAAAAATCTGAGCGGGCCTGTACAAAACCGCAGTGTTTTACACCGTCTTCTGTTACAAACTTATTTGAAAGGGAATCTGTCGGAAGAACAGTAAACGCACGCAACCACTGCGCTGCCCGTGCACACCCGTACATAAGTGATTTCTTTTCCGGCGGAATGGAATCCAGCGCCTTTGACAGACGCGAAAGAAGGGACGAACGCGTGTCCGGAGCCGGTTCCCTGTCTGCAGGATACTGAAACGGGTCACACGCTTTTTTTATTCCTTCTGTAAAATCACTCATAACAAGGGATGAAAGCAGAATATAAAAGTTACCTGCATTTTTTTTCAACGGAACAACATATTTTCTGAAGAAAACCTGGGCAGAACGAAGCTCCTGTATCTTGTCACAGAAAGACTCTGTCAGGATTTTTCTTTTATAGTCAATGAGTCCCGGGTGTTCCCTGCGGATTTCTGCTGCAGTACGGCGGATCATTGAACTGTTATATACATTTTCTATATCGGTGTCGAACAGAATTGATTTAATCCAAAGTAGAATTCTTACAAGCAGCGGTTCCTGCGAAAAGCTACTCATAAGTGTAAAACCGTCATTTTTGTATGCACGGTCGGCCGTACTTTTTTTTAATGTATTTTCTTCTTCCTTTGAAGTTGTTGCCCCTACCCTGTTCAAAAGGTCGCGGCGTTCCTCTCCGGAAAGTTTCGCAGACATGCTTTCAAAATTTGAATTGTCACTTTCTGATGTAAAACCCATATCCTAATTCTATGTTCAAGACAGATAATTGTAAAGCAGAATATTATGAATTGAATACGTTTTTATTAAAAAAAAATGCAAAAAACAGCAAAGGTATATTGACATTTTTTTCTTTAGATTATATATTCTTAATCACCTTACATTCCCCGATTGTGTAATGGTAGCACCTCAGATTCTGGTTCTGATTGTGGGGGTTCGAATCCTCCTTGGGGAAAGATTTAGGTCCCTTCGTCTATCGGCTAGGACGAAAGATTCTCAATCTTTAAAGATGGGTTCGACTCCCGTAGGGACCGCTTGTGACTTCCCTAATCGGGAGTTTTTTTTATTTTAAATCGGCTGTTCTTCAAAACTTCAGTTGTTGCGTTTGGCAAGCCCCCTATAAATTCCAGCATACCCCATTCCCATTGAAAAAAAGTTCTATATAAGACTATTTTCAAGATAGAATGAGGATCAGTATCGTTAATTATTGATTGCCAAACTTTGACACAAGACCTGCCATTTCAAGGGCACCCATTGCGCAGTCATAACCTTTGTTACCGGCTTTTGTTCCTGCACGTTCAACAGCCTGCTCTATTGTATCTGTAGTAAGAACGCCGAACATTACAGGAATTTCAGACGCAAGTTCAACCTGGGCAATTCCTTTTGAAACTTCGGCACAGACATAATCGTAATGACTGGTTGCCCCGCGGATTACAGCCCCCAGACAGATAAGCGCATCGTATTTTTTACTCTGTGCCATTTTTTTTGCAGCAAGCGGAATTTCAAATGCCCCAGGAACCCAGCACAGGTCTATGTTTTCATCATCTACATCATGACGCAAAAGACAGTCCCTTGCCCCTCCTACAAGCTTTGAAACTACGAATTCGTTGAACCTTGAGGCTACGATTCCCACACGGATTTTTTTTCCGTTTACAGATGAAAGAATTTTTCCTTCAATTATATTCATTTTTTTCCTCCTGGATTTTTTTACACGTTTGTAAGAAGATGTCCCATTCTTTTGTTTTTTGTCTGAAGATAGAAAATATTCTGCATACACGGCTTAACCTGAACAGGAACCCGTTCCGTAACAGTCACTGTTCCGTAAGATTCTATTCCGCTCACTTTAAGCGGATTGTTTGTCATAAGGCGGATTTTTTTTACACCGAGGTCTTTAAGAATATGGGCTGCGGCATAATATTCGCGTGAATCTTCGGGAAGACCAAGCTTTGTATTTGCATCCACCGTGTCAAAGCCTTCATCCTGCAGAGCATAGGCACGTATTTTGTTCAAAAGGCCGATTCCCCTTCCTTCCTGCCTCAAATAAATCAAAACCCCGCAGCCTGAATCTGCAATTTCTTTCATTGCAAGTTCAAGCTGTTCCCCGCAGTCGCATTTTAACGAAGAAAAGCAGTCCCCCGTAAGACATTCGCTGTGTATACGGCAAAGTACAGGTTTTTCCGAAGACAAATCCCCGTAAACAAGAGCCGCGTGTTCGGCATTGGTAACTGTATCTTTGTAACCTGTAATTCTGAATGTTCCAAACTTTGTGGGAAGAGACGCCTGCGCTACTTTTTGTACAAGCATTTCCCGCGCTTTTCTGTAAAGGGACAAATCTTCTATGGTAACAAGCGTCATGTTCCACTTTGAAGCAAGACTCTCCAGTTCCGGGCGGCGCGCCATGGTTCCGTCAGAAGACATTATTTCACAGCAAAGTCCCGCGCCCGAAAGTCCTGCAAGGGTACAGAAGTCAACCGTTGCTTCTGTATGGCCACGGCGTTCGAGTACACCGTTTTTTCTTGCAGTAAGCGGAAACATATGACCCGGTCTTCTAAAATCAGCGGCGCGGGTATTTTTGTCTGCCAGAGCCATTGCTGTAACCGACCTGTCAAAGGCGCTTATTCCTGTTCCTGTAGAAACATGGTCTATGGAAACCGTAAATGCTGTTTCGTGATTGTCTGTATTGTCTGCAACCATCGGTGAAAGGCCCAGTTCCTTTGCCCTTGAAAGCGGAACAGGCATGCATATAAGCCCGCGTGCATTCACCGCCATAAAGTTAACGTTCTGCGCAGTGGCAAATTCGGCGGCAACAATAAGGTCTCCTTCATTTTCGCGGCTGTCATCGTCGGTTACCATAATAATTTTGCCCTGCTTCAGATCTTCAAGGGCCTGTTCAACACGGCGGAACGCTTTTTCATAAATGCTGTTCATTTTATTTTAACTCCTGTATTTTCAAAGTTTGCGGATATTCAGTGATACGAAACAAAACTATTCCTGAGACTTTCCATGACAGAAGAATTCTGCCCCGGAGAGAGTGAAACAAGTTTTTCTACATATTTGCCTATAATGTCACATTCTATGTTCACTATAAAACCCGGTTTTCTTTCGCAAAGGACGGTATTTGCCCAGGTATGCGGAATTACGGACACGGTCACCACACACGGTCCGGAATGTTCACTTACAGATGCAACTGTAAGGCTTGTTCCATCAATGCAGAGTGAACCTTTGTTTACAATATAGCGCGAAAGCTTATCCGGAACACAAACGGCAAACAAAACAGAGTTTCCGTCATTTTTTACAGAAACGACGCGTGCAGTTCCGTCTATGTGGCCCGTAACAATGTGCCCGCCGAATCTTCCCGAAGCACTCATGGCCCGCTCCAGATTTACGCGGCTTGTGGCTGCAAGAATGGAAAATGATGTTTTGGAAAAAGTTTCCGGTGTTACGTCGGCAAAGAAAGTTCCGCCCGACAATTCTGAAACTGTAAGGCAAACACCGTTTACGGCAACACTTTCGCCAAGTGACAGACTGTCAAAAAAGCTGCATTTTATTCCGAGTGTAAAAAACCCGCTTCTGCGCTTTACACACGCTATTGTTCCCGTCGATTCTACTATTCCTGTGAACACTGCTCCTCCCCGTTACCCGTTACGCTGTAACTTAAAAGAATATCGCTGCCGAACACACGGACAGACGGCTTTGACAAACTTATGCTTTCTGAAACTTTACTGCAGCCGTCCCCTCCTACAGGCCCGTGCGCAAGGTGCCCGCCAAGAATTTTTGAACCAATAAAGCAGCAGACTTCATTTACAAGGCATCCGCGTGGTGAAAAAAACAGCGAACCGCTTAAAGTACCGCCAGACTCTACAAGAATGCTGTCTATACCTTCTTTGCCCAGTTCACAAAGCAGTGACGGCATTGAAAGGTGGCCACCGTATTCTTGTACACAAAGTATTTTTGCGCCCAGATCTTTTAAAACGGCCGCTTTATCCTGATTTTTTGAAAAACTGTGTTTGGAACAGGCAATAATTACAGGAACTTCCCGTGCAGTTTTCATAAGTGCGCAGTCAGGAGAAACAGAAAGATTTGTGTCGCATACAATTCTTATGGGATTATGCGGAATGAATTTCTCTGACGGTTCAAGACGGCATGTAAGAAGCGGATTGTCGGCTGCAACAGTTGCACTGCCTGTCATAACGGCAGCAACGCCGGAACGCATTTTGTGCACATATTCCCTGGCATAAGGACCTGTTATCCACTTGCTGTCACCTGAATCTGCGCAGGTACGGCCGTCGGCAGAAACTGCATATTTTACAATTACATAAGGTATTTTTTTTGTAATATAATGGAAGAAAATTTTATTTATTGAATCGCACTCATCACGAAGAAAATCTCTTTCTACAATAATTCCAGCTTTTTGAAGTTCAAGAAAACCTTTGCCGCTTACAAGAGGATTGGGATCACGGCTTCCAACAATAACGCGCTTTATTCCGGAAGCAATTATCGCCTGCGTACAGGGAGGCTGCTTTCCTGTATGACAGCAGGGTTCAAGCGTAACATACATGTCTGCGCCTTTAACATCGGTATTGGAATCCGCGGCATTTTTCAAAGCGTCACGTTCGGCATGAAGACCGCCGTATTCGTGATGGTAACCTCCGGCCAGAAATTCCCCGTTACGTGCAATAACGGCCCCGACCAGAGGATTGGGATGAACATGTCCCCCTCCAAGAAGAGCCAGCTGAATGGCTTTTCTCATGAGGAGAACATCTTTATTGTTTGATATAAAACTATTTTTCACACTTTAGTTTTATATCAAACTAAAATTATTGTCAAGCACTTTTGAATTCCAGTCCTTCACCGGAAGAAGTCCTATACGCTGTAATATCAGAACCTTCAGGGAATTTTCCTTCAAGAAGTTCCCTGGCAAGAGAATTCTCTACATAATTCTGAATGGCTCGCTTTACAGGTCTTGCACCAAAGGCAGGATCGAAGCCCTTTTCGGCAATAAAATCAACGGCAGAATCATCGAATTTGAGTGTAATCCTGCGTTCCGAAAGCCTTGAAGCAACCCTTTCGAGCTGGATGCGTACAATTCCGCGTATATTGTCCTGGCCCAACGAATTGAACATAACGGTTTCATCAATCCTGTTAAGGAATTCAGGGCGGAATGTCTGCTTCAAGAGGGCATCAAGTTTTACACCAAGAGCTTTCTTTTCTTCAGGTGTTTTTGCCTCAAGAATAAGATCAGATCCAAGGTTGCTTGTCATAATGATTATCGTGTTCTTGAAGTCGACCACGCGCCCCTGTCCGTCAGTGAGCCTTCCGTCATCAAGAACCTGCAGAAGTACATTGAATACATCAGGATGGGCCTTTTCTACCTCGTCCAAAAGAACAACGCTGTAAGGGCGCCTTCTTACGGCTTCGGTAAGCTGTCCGCCTTCATCGTAACCAACGTATCCCGGCGGTGCACCGATAAGGCGGCTCACACTGAATTTTTCCATGTACTCGCTCATATCAATTCGGGTAAGGGACTTTTCGTCGTTAAAAAGAAAATCGGCGAGAGTCTTGGCAAGTTCTGTCTTACCTACACCGGTCGGTCCTATAAACAGGAAACTTCCGAGCGGTCTGTTGGGGTCGCTGAGTCCTGCGCGGTTTCTTCTTATTGCATCTGCAACAGCCTTAACTGCTTCTTCCTGTCCTATGACGCGCCTGTGCAGGACTTCTTCGAGTTGAAGATACTTCTGCTTTTCGCTGGTCATCATCTTTGCAACAGGAATACCCGTCCACGAACTTATTACGCGGGCAATATCCTCTTCGGTAACTTCCTTTCTGAGCAGGCTCTTTCTTTCATCACTGATTGAGTCCTTTGCAGAAGATTCTGTCATCTTCTGTTCTTCCTGAAGTTTTTTCTCCAGAGCCGGAATTATAGAATACTTGAGCTCGGCAGCTTTTTCGAGATTGCCTTCCCTAGTGCATTTTTCTTCATCAAAGCGGGCTTTTTCTAGATCCTCTTTTACCTTGCGGCTTCCTTCAATAACCTGCTTTTCGTTCTGCCACTGGAGTTTCATTGCGTCGCGGCGTGTTTTGCATTCGGCAAGTTCCTTTTCGAGTTTTTCAAGTCTTTCCTTGCTGGCCTGGTCATCTTCCTTTGAAAGAGACTGCTTTTCTATGGCAAGCTGAAGAATTTTGCGCTCAATCTGGTCAAGTTCAACCGGCTGGCTTTCGATTTCCATCTTAAGGCGGCTGGCGGCTTCATCAACAAGGTCTATTGCCTTGTCTGGAAGGAACCTGTTTGTAATATACCTGTTGCTGAGCGTTGCTGCGGCTACAAGGGCTTCATCGTTTATCTTTACACCGTGATGAATCTCATACTTGTCACGCAAACCACGCAGAATGGCGATTGTATCTTCTACAGTCGGTTCCGAACAGTAAACCTGCTGAAATCTGCGTTCAAGAGCGGCGTCTTTTTCGATGTATTTGCGGTATTCGTTAAGGGTTGTTGCACCTATTACATGCAGTTCACCCCTTGCCAGAGCCGGCTTCAAAAGGTTTCCGGCATCCATGCTTCCTTCAGAGGCACCTGCACCAACAATAGTATGAAGCTCATCTATAAACAGAATAATCTGTCCTTCTGACTTTGCAACTTCATTTATAACGCCCTTGAGTCTTTCCTCAAATTCTCCGCGGAACTTGGCACCTGCAACAAGCTGTCCCAAATCAAGCGAAAGAAGGCGTTTGTTTTTTAGACTTTCAGGCACATCACCCGAAGCGATTCTTCTGGCAAGACCTTCTACAATGGCTGTTTTACCGACACCTGGCTCACCTATAAGAACAGGATTGTTTTTTGTGCGGCGGCTTATAACCTGCATAACACGTCTTATTTCTTCATCGCGTCCGATAACAGGATCTATTTTGTCCTGTCTTGCACGTGCAGTCAGATCAATACAGTATTTTTCAAGGGAGCGCATTTTGCTTTCGGGGTCCTGCGAGTCAATGGACTGGTTTCCCCTTACAGCTTTCAGTGACTCAAGAGCAGCCTGCCTTGTACAGCCAAGACGGCGCAAGAGATCACCCGTTTTGTCATCAAAAGCGGTCATTGCAAGGAAAATATGTTCTGTAGAAAGATACTGGTCCTTAAGGGCAGACATTTCGCCTTCTGCCTTTGCAAGAACTTTCTGTGCACCCGAAGAAAGGCTTACCTGTGTCTGTCCTGTAACGACAGGATAAGAATCCAAAAGTTTTTCAAGCGGTTCAAGTATAGCAGATACTTTTACACCAATCCGTTCCACAAGCGGAGGAATAATTCCGTCTTTCTGTGTAAGAAGAGCATAAAGAAGATGCTCTGTTCCTATTTCTCCGTGGTCTTTTCTTGCGGCGATGGAACTTGCTTCCTGAATCGCGTCCTGGGTTTTTAGCGTCATTTGATCGTAATTCATTTTTCACCTCGTATTTTTAATTAAGGCCGTTTCCCAAAATCCATCCCAGGGGAACTTTATGCCTTCAATTTGAAAATACAAAACTAAATGAAAAAAATCAAATTTATTTAGGAAAACTCTGTAAACTTCGATTTAAGGAGGTTGTGTCTATGAAATAAAATCAATCAGAGCGGATATTCTTTGTTTCCGAATTCACACAGGCAGTCAAAAATTTCGGCATGTTCAAGAAGTTCAAGATTCTTTTTAACATACTTGTAAATGCGTATTTCACCGGTTCCCTTACCACCGCTCAAAATCTTCATTAAGGAACGGCCGCCTTCAGGACATTCAAAATCCCTTACCAGAAGCGAAGAAGAAAAACAGAATATATCTATATCCACAACATATTTTGTATTGTGGACACTCACGCTCCAGTGGAGTTTTCTGTCGGCAGAATCAGACGGAAGCTCTGTAAAGTCATACTCGACAGAATATTTTTTTCCCGAAGCAGCCCTGAATTCATAGTTGTGGTCTTCAATGGAAATGAGAGCATCTATTTTGCTACCAAAAATTCCCTGGAGTGCAAAGCATGAAGACAAAAGATTTTTACCGCTTATTCTGCTCAAAAGGTTTGAAGAACTCAAATGAAAATAAGGAACAGCAAAATCGCGTCCCCAGTTTTTGTCGCAAAAGCCGAACGATTTTCTTGGATTGACAATAAATTCTTCTTCATTCAGAACAATCGTGCCCGAAAAGTCCGTACGGCCTCCGTTAACAGACCAGCAGATATCTGAAGTTCTGTAGTCGGGGCGGAATGAAATAACCTTGTTGAATTTAAGATTCCACGACATGGAACCTGCATTTCCCAGAAGTTCCGGTTTTCTGACAAGTTCCTGTTCTGTTACAGAAACTTCTCCGCAAGAGCAGTCATCAGAAAGCATACAGACACGCTCAGACAAATCTTTTACAGAAAGAATATATTCTCCGGAACCAAAGTCTATTGAAGAAAAGGGAAAATAAGAGTTGATCTGGACACATCTTCCCGAAAGACAGCCTGCCTTTATCATAAGAAAAGACGGGGAAACATATTTTTCCTGGGCAATATTTTTTGCAGATTCTGTTCCGGCAAGAGCATACTGAAGTTCCTCGGGCGAAGGTTCGCAACGGTTTTTAAATCCCATTACACATTCGTCCGGGGACAACAGCGGATTAACAATATAAAATTCAATAAAGAAAGTTTTTTCTTCACCTGTAACACAGCTTATTGCATTTGTTACAAGTCTCCAACGATCAAACCCGTTTTTTCTAAGAGAGCCTCTTAGCATAAAGCGTTCGTTGCGGTTGATTTTCTTCATTACCATATGGTCCACCAAAAAAAGTTACTGCTTTCTACAGTCTATTTTCGGCAACGTATGGTTCCTATTTGAACATTTTTTTCAGAGTTTCGTTAAATTCCTTTTTGTCTGCAGGGAAATTGGCATCCAGAAATTCAAAGCAATTCTGGGCATTTTTCTGAACATGTTCATACCAAATTGTATATAATTCCGGCTCAAAATTATTTCCGGGATACGGGGCACCCTGTACGTCCGAAACCAGCTGCCGCATAAGTTCTGCCAATTGCAATGTAGTTTTTTTATCCATGGAATCTTCCTTTCTTTGTATTCATATCAATTATAACGGTAATTTGATAATTTTACCACATTTTTTTAAAATTTTATCAGAAATCATCTCTTTTGCGCAAAAAACAACTCTTTTTCCTGCCTTAGGAGCCTGAGAATAACGTTTTGCCGCAGAACGCAGATCTTTGACAGTAGTAGACAGCAGCCTTGAAAGCCTTCTTTTGCGCTGGGCATTGGTAAGCCCGTAAAGTTCCCACATAAATGCCGTCTGTCCCCTTGAGGCCGGTGTGCGCGGTTCAATCTCGCCGGAATAAACACCGGTTACGGCCTTTTCAACTTCGTCTTCTGTAAAAGTTCTGTCAGAAAGTTTTTCAAGACAGGAATCCAGCACCTTGAGCGAGTCAAACGGGGACGGGTCTCTGTAAGTGGTAAATCTTGTCATGGAACAGTCGCTGTTTGGGGAAAAATACACACCGTAAGCGCCGCCTGCAGTACGTATGGAATTCCAGAGTTCCGAAGTTTCAAGAAGATGCGAAAGTACTTCGTCTGACATGCAGTTTTTTGTGTCAAAGCTGGAACTTCTTACGGCACAGGACGCAAACCCTACCGTACCGGGAATGAGAATAACTTCGTCTGCTTCTTTTTTTTCTGAAGAAATGACGGTCTTTCCAGGAAGTTCTGTAAGTTCAAAGAATTCTTTTTCAGAAGATATTCGTTTTTCTACGGGAGCATGAAGGGACATTTTCTGAATAAAATCAAGTGAATACTTTTTTGCATTTTTCATTGACTTTGAATCAGCCGTAATGTGAAGGACTGCCCCTGCTTTTTTTATTTTGCTGAATGTGCTTTTCAAAAGAGAAGAAAGTTTTTCAAGCGGCATTGACTTGTATTCGGCAAGGGAAAATACAGATGAAACACCTTCCCAAATTTCGTGGACTGCGCAGCTTCTGTTTACGGTACAGATTGAACGCATTGAAGAAAAATAATGCGCCCCCGGAACAAGCGAAGAACAGGCATTATTGAAGTCGGCACGAAGAATATCAGAGAGACGGTCAAGATCAGAAAAGTCTGTATTCAAAAGACAATCAGAAAGCAGCGAAAAAGCTTCACCAGTATATTCCTGAAGGACCTTAAAATGGAATATAAGCCAGTCTCTTCCTACAACCAGCGGATTTTTTTGTACAGCGGCGGCGGAACAGGCAGAAACATTTGAAGTTCTCGGATAACAGCCGAATCCGCCGGTAATTCTTTGGATAAGTGACTGTGCAGCATCCCACTTCATGTTTTTCCAGCCCATTTCTGTAACGCAGGAGGCCAGAAGCGGAATAAGGGTGTATTCCTGTGGGGTAAGAACATCTGCAGGAAAAGCAACATCTGCATAGACAATTCCGTTTGTTGCTTCTGTACTTTCATAAAAAGGAATTGTACCTGCCGTTTTTTTTGCAATTTTTATTGTATCGTTGAATTCGCAGAGGTCAGAAACAGAAACCCTCGGAACTATATTTTCGTCTTCTGCCAGCGACTGGAACCTTTTCATTTTTGAAAGAGACTGTTCAACTTTTTTTCTTCCAAGCGCGGCAAACATTTTTTTGGAAAGTTTTTTTTCTTCACGCAAACGGCGGTTTGACCAGGAAGAAGACGGCTCTACGGTTACAAGAGAGCGGCGGGTGTTGTCCAAAAGATATTTTTTTACAAGCTGAGGAATATATTGCGGGTTGGAAATGATTTTTGAACGAAGTTTTTCGAACTGGCTTCTGAACAAAAGAGTTTCCCATGGTGTCTTTCCGTAACACCAACCCCTCAGACAGCGCCGCAGGATAACAAGTGAATAAGGTCCGTGGAATCTTCTGATTTCCCTGTTTGAAAAATCAAAGCCCATGCATGTTCTTTCAAGATCTTCCTTTTTTATTCCATTGGAACATATTTCTGAAAGAGCTTTGTCTATTACGCTGTCCATTTTTTTTGCATCAGAAGTTTTTATTCCGCGCAGCCCTACACACATTGTAAAATAGCGTGTGTTTATTCCTTCACCGGACTGAGGCGCAATGTCTTCACCAAGGTTGCTGTCAAGAAGCGCTTTTGCCACAGGAGCACAGTCGTCACCCCACAAAAGTTCTCCCAAAAACATCAGCTCCATGGAAAGTTCCGAAACACATTCCTTTTGGGCACACTCTCCTATTCTCCAGACGGCAGAAGCAATGTTTTTTGAAGAATCGCCTTTTTCAGAAGAACCGTCATCTGCAGGACCAAAGTCGCGTACACGTCTTTTTATTCTGGCATCGAAATTTTCTTTTGGAAAACGAGCTGTGCGGCCTGCGTCTTTTATACGCGACAGGAAATTCTTTTCTACAAAATCCAACTGATCTTCTGTAGGAATGTTTCCGTAAAGGAAAAGCAGGCAGTTTGCCGGACAATAATATTTCTTGTGAAATGCGCGCAGTTTTGAAAGAGTAAGCGACGGAATCACAAGAGGGTCCCCGCCTGAATCAAAAGCATACTCTGTTCCGGCAAGGGCAGCCCTGTCTACGGCATCTCCGGCCACACTGTCAAAAGAAGAATAATTTCCCTTCATTTCGTTAAAAACTACACCCTGGATTTTGGGCGTGTTTCCTTCAAGTTCAAGCCGGTGACATTCCTGCATAAAAATTTCAGGCCGCAGGAGAGGAAAGAAAACCGCATCTCCGTAAACTGACATGAGATTAAAATAATCAGATCTGATAAGTGAACTTGCCGGAAAAACAGTTCTGTCTTGGGCGGTATATGCATTAAGATAAGTTGTAACGCTTTGGTTGGAAAGTCTTAAAAAAGGGTCTCGTACAGGATATCGCTCGGAACCGCACAAAACACAGTGTTCAAGAACATGGGCAATTCCCGTACTGTCAGAAACCGGTGTTCTGAAAGCAAAGGCAAATGTATTTTCTTCATCTGAATTGAGAAGATGAAAAACTTCGAGTCCTGTTCTTTCATGCTTAAGCCAAATTCCGGTAGAATCACAGTCTTCTACAGGAATAATCTCAAGTACTTTGAATCCTTTGTATATCTGATTTTTTTTCATACATAAACCTCATCTTCATCGCGGCCCGAAACCCTCAGGTCTCCGTTTTCCCATGCACGCCTGAGATAAGAAAAGAAAGCAGAAGTTATTGCTTCACTGTCACGGCGCAAAATTGTTCCGGCAAGCCTTTCTTCATCAAGAATAATTTCACCGCGAGTTTTGGAAACATTTTTAAGAATTTTGTTTCTGAAGTCATCACTTTTTGCGTGTATAAGAATTGCAATATCCTTGTCTTCCATTGAATGAAGCTTATTCTGAATAAACCTGTCGTCGCTTCCGATAACATCTTCTTCTGTAAAAAGCCGACGCCTCAAGTCAGCACCAAGTTCGGGATCCTGCTCGCTAAGTGTATTTATAATTCCCGACTCTGCAGAAGGACTCATTCTCTTTAAAATCTGGGCCAGAACTCCGCGTCCGTCAAGGTTGCGTGAATTTTCTGTATTCTGGGTAAGCATTTTTTCGTGAAGACTTTTGTTTATTTCTTCCAGAACTTCAGGAGCAACAGGCTTCATTTTTGCAAGACGCAGAATAATATCTTTCTTTTTCTGAACATCAAATGAATTTATTACAGCCGCAGCTTTCTTCGGTTCAATCTGTGAAAGAACAAGAGCCTGAACACCGACCGACTCGCCCGAAATCAAAAGCGCAATACGTTCGGGGTCTGCATCTTCAAGATAGTCAAAGGGTTTTCCTTCGGGGAATTTTACGGAACGGCTCAGAAGATCTTCGGCTTTTTTTGTACCGTACGCTTTTGTAAGAATATTGCGGGCAGTTTCGATTCCACCTTCTTCGCGGGCTTTTTTTACAAGAGAATCAAATTCTTCCAAAATCTGAGTTGCTTCTTCGGGCTCTATTGAACGGATTGTAGCAATTTCAGGAATAATTTTTTCTGTCTGCTCTTCGGTAAGATGCGGAATAATTTTTGCAGCTTCATCTACACCAATTATTACAAGAAATTTTGCAACGCGTCGGTATATTCCGTCTTCTTCGCCGGCTGCACCGGGAACTTTTAAAAGCCCGCCTGATGTAAGTGCACTTGCAGCTTCACGTACATCATCGTCGGTGGCATTTTTTTTCTGGAACCACGCGCCTGTTTTTGCGGCAAGTTCAGCCTGCTTTATATTGTCTTTTTCAAGCTGGTCCTGTTTTGCCTGCTGCGAAATTTCTGAAAGTCGACTGTTAACACGGTCAAAAATGGGTTTATGCACAAGAGGCTCCCTTCCCTTTGGTGAAGAATGCCTTATTTCCCTTGAAACACTTTTCGGGTGTTCTGATTTTTTTTCATCTTTATCATCTGAAATTTTTGAAGCGTGAGCATACGCATTCAGCCGATAGTCGTTTAAATCCATGAGGCTCAGTTTAATTTATATAGAAGAGAATTACAAGTGCGAATAATTGTGTGCATGGGTTATGGCACCGGCAAGAGCATCGGCAGCGTGGTCGGGATGCGGCACTTCATTCAGATTAAGCAGTATCTGAACATAGCGGCCCACAACATCTTTATCTGACGAGGCAGATCCTGTAACTGTATTCTTGATTTGATTGGGAGTATACATAAAAACAGGAATTCCAAGTTTGGCAAGACACAGAGTTGCAACACCTTTTGCTTCGGCTACGGCAAGCGCACTGGAAGAATTCCGCGAAAAATACAAAGTTTCAAGTTCGGCTTCATCAGGGGCAAATTCTTTTACAACCGCTTCAAGCCTGTTGTAAATGGAAAGAAGTCTTATCTCATGGGAATCCTGCGCAGAAGTTTCAATCACCCCGTAACTCACAAGCTTTATTTTACCTGCACAGAAGTCAATTACGCCAAACCCCGTGTGGGCAAGACCAGGATCTATTCCCATTATCCGCTTAACTGTTCCCATATTCCACCAAATAAAAAAGGCGCCTTCGGTTAGGAAAGCGCCGTAAAATTCAACTTAAAAAACTCAGGCTACACTGTCCGGGTCAAAGTCATCAGGATATTCTACTGTAGTGTAAACATTCTGAACGTCTTCATCTTCTTCGAGCTTGTTGATAAGTTTCTGAATCTTTTTTGCTGTATCTGCATCAACTGCAGTATAAACCTGCGGAACCATGGAAACTTCTGCAGAAAGAGACTCGAATCCCTTTCCCTGAAGAACTTCAAGAACAGAATCAAAAGAAGCAGGATCTGTAGTTACTGTTACAACTCCGTCTTCTGTTACGATGTCATCTGCACCGGCTTCAAGAGCAACTTCCATAATCTCGTCTTCGCTTACTTTTTCTGCATCGTACTCAATTACACCCTTGCGGTCAAACATGCGGCTTACAGAACCTGAAGTTCCGAGGTTTCCGCCGTTCTTTGTAAAGTAGTTGCGAACGTTGGCAGCTGCACGGTTCTTGTTGTCTGTAAGAACATCTACAAGAACGGCTATTCCGCCAGGAGCATATCCTTCGTATACAAGTTCTTCATAAGATGTAGCACCAAGCTCACCTGTTCCCTTCTTGATTGCGCGCTCAATATTGTCCTTAGGCATTGAAGCTGCACGTGCCTTGAGAACGGCTGTGCGGAGACGCGGGTTGGAGTTAGGATCACCGCCTCCCATCTTTGCGGCAATAGAAATCTCCTTGATAAATTTCGTAAACAACTGTCCGCGCTTGGCATCTGCGATACCCTTTGCATGTTTGATGGTAGACCATTTACTATGTCCTGACATTGGAAACTCCTCTAATAAATACAGATTGTGACTAATACTATACCATATTATGGAAGATTAGGTCAATATGTAAACCCCGGAGTCTGTACACTGAGGAACAGGCAACGGAGTTTTTCTGACGTCACTATTGTTTGAGAGTACCGAACAGATTTTTTACAGAACCTGATGTTGCGCCCTTCAAAGCATCCCCGACTGCACTTTTGGCACTGTCCTGGATTCTTTTTTCGATTTCGGCACGTTTGGCATCGAGTTTTTTCTGAATATCTGACAGATTTGTATTCTGCAAGTCTATATCGCCCTTAATGCCCATAAATTCATTTGTCTTTGCAAGCGCTCCACCAGAAGATTCTTTTATGGAAGCGTTTATCTTTGCAAGAGCCGCATTCTTTGCATCTGAACCAATTGAGCGGGCGGCAGTTTCAAGAGCCTTTGCAAACTGATCTGCAAAGTTTCCGGTAAGGGCAAGATTTACGCCCGCGGCTTCTGTGAAAGCGGCTGTATATCCTAAATCAAGGCGGCTTACAGAAGAAAGTGCCTGGTTATAATACTTTGTAACAGTTTCGCTGCTGAATCCGTCTGAAGTAAGTTTTACAGGGTTAACACCAACACGTCCCGAAGCCGCAAAAGTGTCTTTTCCTGCCGAACCTTTAAGAGACACAGAAGCTGTTCCGCTTACAGAAGGAATTCCGCTTGAGACAGCAATTTTTGTTCCGTCTACTTCAAGAGGGAAACCTTTTCCGCTATATTCTACGGCAATCAAAGGCTCTTTGGAATATGAGCGTGCATCTACAACAAGATCTGCAGAATGTGTCACGCCTGAATAAACGAATTTTCCGTTGGCTGTTGACGGTTTTCCCAAAAGGTCCTGGTCACTTGTAATGAAATTTGCTTCGGCAGAAAATCCTTCGCCTGAAACATAAGCGCGTTCAATAAGAAAAGCAGGACTCTGTGAACCGAACCAGAAAGTTGTTCCGGGAAGACGGCGGTTGGACTCTTTTCTTTTTGCTTCCTTCTTTTTGTCAGAAGTTCCGGCTCTTCTTGCGGAATCGGACTTCATCTGCGAAACCATATCCACACCTTTTTTAAGATAAGGGTAGTATTTGCCCAAAACGCCGTATCCGATTGAATTCAGCGCTGAATTAAAGATGTTGCCTGCGTTTTTGAAGGCATCGGCAGCAGAAGAAAGTTTTTGTGCTGCAAAATCAGTATCGTGCTTTACTGCTTCCTGAACAGAGGCTGCCAGTGACTGGACTGTCTGCGAATCTGTTTTTATCTCTCCCGAAACCGATGTCATTGTTTTCTGAAGATTCCTGCCCTGGTTAATTGCAGAGTCAATCTTTGCAAGTGCATTTTTCAATGACTGAACATCTTTAATATTGGATACATTCAGGGACTGGAGTTCGCTTACACTTGAAGAAAATGAGTCAACCTGTGTTTTTATTTCTGCAGGTTTAGACTGCCACTTTGCAATCATTTCCTTACTTTGTGCAACAGCCTGTTCCGAAGCGGCTTGTGTTTTTAGCTGGGACTGAACGTTTGCAACAATGCTTTCAACATCTGTTCCGCCAAGCATGGAAGCCGTTTCTGACTTAAGGTTTTCTATTGCAGAATCTGACTTTGCTTTAAGAGATGTCATAAAGGCGCTGTCTTTTTGTTCTGCCTTCTGCTTCTTTTCTTTTTTTGCCTTTGCCGGAAGTTCGCAGCTTGATTTTCTTTCTGTACCGAACGCAATACCTGAAACTTCAAGATTCTGTGCATCGAATTTTCCGCGAAGAGCTCGAGTAAGACTAAAGGCAACCTCGATTTTCTGTGCTTCGAAAAGATTTTTCATCACATCGTCTTTGTTTCCTACGGCAAGATTTTCTACCGTAAGTGACGTGCCAAAAATTTCAAGATTAACTTTTCCTACATCTGTTTTTGCACCGAATGCACTTTCACATCCTGAACGGATTATTTTTGCCGCAATCGGATTTTTGAATGTTGTAACCACTATTCCGACTACTGCACAAAAAGCCACGACTGCAACCAGCGGAAGAAGCTTAAAGCGTCCTTTCTGGCCTTTGATTTCTTTTGCAAGGGTTTTGTACTTTAAAATCTCTTTTTTTGTAAAAGTTTTGTCGCGCGGAACGGCAAGAAGTTCAACTTTTTTTGGATTTGCTCCCTTAACAAAAAGTGAACTGACGTTTTCGCGGTCGGACTGGATATAGATTTTTTTAAGGATTTTTGAGTCAAACTTTTTCTGCGTAAATGACTTTTTAAAAAGCGAAGGCAGTTTTGAAAAAGGGAGTTTTTTTTCTGCCTTTTCTTTCTTCTGCTTTTTTTCTTTGGGTGCAGTTTTTTTTGCAACCGTCTTTTTTTCTGTTTTTTTGTCTGTCTTTTTTTCCATAAATTACTTCCCTGCCATTTCTGTAATTTTTGTAATGAGAGGAATCTGCTTGAGCATTTTGACAAGCTTGAGTTTTCTTACAGATTCAGCAAGATATTTACGCCACAGGTATATGAAAACGCGCGCCACTATATAGAAGGGAATGTAAGAAGCAAGTCCCACAACCAAAGCGCCCATAACAACTGTATTGTTGAATTTTGTAAACGCAACAAACGGAATTTCCAAAAGCGCAGCATAAAAGTTCTGGGCTCCTCCAAGTGTCAGTATCCAGTATCCGACAGAATCAAACACGGGATCCAAAAGAGCCGCCAGAAGTGACGCGGCAACTGTAACAAGTGAAAAAACCGAGCGTTGGATTCGCATGAAAAAAATGAAGATGAAAAGTACATACCAGAGCATGTTATCCTTCGGAAGAAATCCAAGCAGGATTCCGCAAGAAAACGCATGGGCCAAAGCACCGGGATCAGTGTTTGAGCTAAGCGCCTTGATTAATTTCATTAAAGGTTTCAGCATAATGGCAAAATTATAGCACCGCAAAATATAAAATTCTATACCCTGACTGCCAGAAACGCCTTTTGGTAAGTGCAGAATGTTCCTGAAAAAAAATTCCCTTAACGCAAAAAAAAATGCACAAACCGCACAAGCATTTTTAAGATTGAAAAAACGCTCTATTTGGAATATTATCTGCTCATGACAATAATTGCAGAAATAGGAACAGCCCACACAGGCTCAATTTCAAAGGCAAAAGAACTCATTAATGCTGCAAAGGAAGCAGGAGCCGACTGCGTAAAATTCCAGTGGGTGTACGCAGACGAAATTCTTCACCCGAAGACAGGATTTGTAAATCTTCCGGGCGGAAAAATCCCTCTTTTTGACAGATTCAGGGAACTTGAAGTAAACAAAGACTTTTTTGTTGAATGCCTGGAATATACACACGGAAAGGGACTTTTGTTTGCATGTTCCCCATTCGGAATAAAATCTCTTCACGAGCTGGCGGAAATAAATCCTGACGCAATAAAAATAGCAAGCCCCGAAGTAAACCATATTCCGCTGCTTAAAGAGTGTGCGCAATATTATGGAAGAATTCCGATTATTCTTTCAAGCGGGGTTTCTTCACTTGGCGACATCGAACGCGCTGTTTCTATTCTTAAATCAAATTCTTCAGATTCAGATGGAGACTCATTCAAAAAAAACAAAAACGGCCTTGCACCGCTGACACTTCTTCACTGCGAAACGTGCTATCCTGCCCCGGAAAGTGAATACAACGTAAAATGCGTTAAAACACTGGCAGAAATTTTCGGACTTCCAACCGGAATAAGCGACCACAGCATGGATCCTGTTTTGGTTCCTTCACTGGCAGCTGTTTTTGGGGCCACTGTTATAGAAAAACACATTACTTTAAGTAGAAATACAAGCGGGCTTGACGACCCTGTAGCCCTTGAAGCAGAACAGTTTGCGCTTATGGCACACTGCGCAAGACAGGCAGAGGCAGTTCTTGAAAGATTCAGAAAAGAACGCGGTGCACAACTTAACTGCATTTACAGAGGAATCCCAGAAGAAGCGGTTATGCAGGCGGTTTCACAGCTTTCACAGCAGTTTGACAAAGACCTCGTTATAAAATGCATCGGAAGCGGAATAAAAAAACTTGCCTTAAGTGAAAAACAGAATTACGGCAGAACAAACCGTTCCCTTCATTACATGCACTCAATGAAAAAAGGCCGGAAAATTCTGGAAGGCGATATTGCAGTTCTAAGAACAGAAAAAATTCTTTCTCCCGGAATTCCGCCAGAATTTCTTTCTGTACTGGAAGGCGCTGTTCTTTCAAAAGATACAGAAGGCGGTGCCGGTGTTCAGTTTGAAGATTTCCTTTTAAAATAAAGAAGGCATTATGAAAGTCAACGCTGACTTTCATAATGCCTGTTTTGCTCTTATATTAACTATTTCTAGTCAAGATCGCGGTACATGATTCCACGTCCGTTTGTTCCGAGATATACGCGGCCGTAAATTCTCGGGTCTCCAGTTATTGTAGAGTTGGCGGCACCAAACTGATGTTTATCATCGTTTATGCGGATCCATGTTGCGCCCTTATCGTCAGAGCGGTAGATTCCGTATTTGCCGTTAATCTTTGAGTTGGTGTAAAGAGACTGGTAGGAATCCTTATCCTTTGCTTTTCCAAGACCGATAATCATTGCATTATCGAATCCCTTTATTGAAGTCCAGTTTTTTCCGCCGTCTTCACTGTGATAAAGTCCTGCTTCACCTGCTGCAAACCAAAGGTGTCCTTCACATCCGATTACTGCAGTCAAATCCCATGAAGTACGGTTCCTTGAACTTGTATTCCATGTTGTATTTACGGCAGTAAATGTCTTTCCTGCATCTTCACTTGCATAGAAAGTGTCTGTCTTTCCGTCGTTTCCGAATGCATAGAATTTTTTGCTATTTACACGGTCTGAAACAACCTTTGCTCCAGCAGGAAGCCCTTTGCATTCTGTCCATGTGCGTCCAAGGTCATCTGACCAGTTGGCAACAAGATTTCCCGGTGCCCATACTATTACAGAAGTATCAGGAGAAACTGCTGTTACACCGCTCCAGCCTTTGTCTGCACCTTCAAGGAATTTGCCTACAGGAGACCAGTTGTCGCCGCCATCTTCTGTGTACATAAGTTTTCCGTCACCCATTCTTACGATGAAGTATGGATCTTCCTGCGCATAGTCAAGGCTGTTTACGCCTGCAATATTCGGGTTAACAATCATTGTAGATGCTTTGTTAAGATCATAGTGAACGAAACCGCCTATGTCTCCCATTCCGGAAATGAGGTTTGCACCTTCAGGCGGGCTTATAAGGTCAAGAATTGCACATTCTTCGATTCCGTCGGCCATTACAGTAAAGTTAACTCTCTTGCCCTTGTCCCAGTCAGTAAGATTGTGTGTTCCGTAAATTGTGGCACCTGTTCCGTACATAAGTACATTGCTGTCAAAAGGATCTATTTCGATGTCGGCAATACACCAGCCAAGCTTGGGGTTCTGCTCAGGAAGTGCCTTCTGTTCGCCCCAGTCAAGCCACGGCGAATCCTTAATGTCAAGAGTGTACTTGTTTACACGGTTGGGGTATCCGTCCATGTACCAGATGGGGTCCCAGGTTTTTCCGCCGTCAGTTGAACGGTATATGTATTCGTCAGGCCACCATTCGTTAAGGGTAACGGCAACAAGTGTGTCGGGATTCTGGCGGTCAACGGCAACAGAACCTACACCTCTGTCAAGTGTAACGCGGCTTGGGTCAGGATCATGCTTTGGAAGTGAAATATCTGTCCATTCCTTTGTAGTAAAGTTGTACTTCCAGATAGCTCCACCCCAGTAAGCAGAACTGTACGGACCGAATCCGTGGTTGTATGTTACAAGAAGTTCTCCCTTGGGTGAATAAACGCCCTTAATTGGATAATACTTTTTGCAGGAACAGCTTTCGCCTGTCATGTGCGCATGTTTCTTTTCTTTTGAGGCGGAACCCGGTTCGTATGCAGGAAGAGTAAGATCCTGTCCAATGTCGGGCTGGCCGGCAAGAGGATGCCAGGTTGCACCAGCGTCGTTTGACTCGTAAATTGTTGTTCCGGTATCTGCTACGGCAACATAAATGTTTTTAGAACCGCTGCCTGCTGTTCCCGATGCAGGGTCAAAAAGAACCCACATAATTCCGAAGTAGTGCTCAAAGTGTGACCATGTGGAAAATCCTTCGTCATAGACATTTCCCTTTTTTGGGAAAGATTTTACTTCTTCCCATGTATGTCCGTAGTCACGGCTGCGGTAAAGTCCGTCACCGAAACTTCCGAAGTAAACTGTCTTGTTGTCGTTGGGGTCTATTGCAAGGCGTTCTCCGACTCCGCGTCCAGGCATGTTGCCGCCCATCTTGAGCGGAGTTCCGTCGCTCTTGTACATGTCGATTCTTGTAAATGTATCGCCGTAATCTTCAGAAACGAGCATCTGCGACGGTCCCTGTTCCCATTCGTTCGTGTATGTACCGGAAGCAATGACAACGCGGTTGGGCTCTACAGGATCAGTTGCGATACTTGCAATTCCAAGTCGTCCGTAATCTTCTACGCCTGCAAAGTCTGTAAGAGGAATCCAACTTTCACTCTGCGGATGCCAGCGGTAGGCTCCTCCCATATCGGTTCTGACGTAAGCAACACCGGGCTGTGTAGTATTGAAAATAATACCCGGAATCATTCCTCCGCCAACAATCTTTGCACTCTTCCATCCCTTCTGGGTGTACTGCGGGTTTACGGCACCAGGCAAAGATGAACCGGAACTTTCACATCCTGTAAACGAAATGGCAGCTGCAGCCGTCAATGCTGCAACCGACAAAAATAACTTTTTCTTCATGACCGCTCCTTTAAAATAAAGTCATAAAATTAATTTTAAAAGCTGGGCAACAAACATTTCCTTCAGCTTATGTCCTATGCACTTTATAGGATACGGCCACCTTTCAGGTATTAAAACCTTAAGTTTTACATAAAAAACCTTTATTTATTTTGAATTTCTGAATTCCGCAGTTTCCTTCCAAAACAAGGCAAAGATTTTTTACACCGGCAAAATTCCCTGTCTTAAAGCTCATCCGTGTCCAGGCCGCACGCTCCGGTGTTCCGGGAACAGAACAGATATTGCCGGTTACAGGAAGCAGAGCGCGCATAATAAGAGTGCCGTTTTCACAACCGTCACGAAGTTCGGCATAACACTCACCTTCGGCACAGAATTCTGCAGTAAAGGTGTCAGAACAGTCTTCAAAGATACAGTCCATGTACGTTACACAGGCGCGTTCTTTTTCAGATTTCGCAAACACAGCCGGAACAGGGCTTCCTCTTCTTTCATGAAGTCTTGTGCCATAACAGCTGTCATAGTTCCATGCATACACCCAACTGTCTGTTCTGCGCGGAGGTATTGTTCCGCCGCAAAGTTCAAGGGATGTTGTGCATTTCAAATTGTCACTCGAAGAACCTGCCCGAAGAGTACACGTTCCGCTCTGTGTGAAAAAACAATCCCTGGTAACGTCCCAGACCGCAAAGTCAGCCGAAGATATTCTGAACGTAACCGTGCGCGATTCACCTTTTTTGAGAAACACGCGTTCAAATCCCGCAAGGAACAGTTTTGGTACTTTGATCCACTCATGGCCGCCCTTTGAAGATGCATAAAGCTGGACGACTTCGGCAGCATCTGCACTTCCCGTATTTTTTACAGTTACACTCACTTCTGCACCCTGCTCTGTAATTCTGTCAGAAGACACCTTTAAGCCTGAATATTCAAATTCAGAATAAGAAAGTCCGTGTCCGAATGCAAACCAAGGCTTTCCTTCAAAATATCTGTATGTCATTCCTGATACAATTACATCGTAGTCCATCATGTCATGCAGTTCACTTTCGCTGTTGTACCAGGTTAAAGGCAGCCTTCCCGACGGTGACTCTTTTCCAAGCAGAATGTCTGCAAGGGCATTTCCTTCTTCCTGCATTCCGTGGCCGCACCACAAAAGTGACGGAACCTCTTCAAGAACAGAATCTTTTGCATAGGGATACCCCGAAACAAGAATTACAGCCGCACGCGGGTTTACAGAAACTATTCTCTTTATAAGTTCAAGCTGCCTGGGCGGTAAATTAAGCGAGGGTCTGTCCACTTCTTCCTTTCCGTTTATCATGGGATTGCTTCCACAGAAAACAAGAACTGTGTCTGCCTTTGACGCTGCATTTTCTGCTGCCTTAAGTCCGTCCTTTACAACATGCATTTTAAAGTTTTGAGGACTGTCATTCTGAACTGATTCAAGTAAAGTTCCGTTTACACCAAGGGATTTTCCGTTCCAGCTTCTGATCATTACGCATTTACTACCGTCGTCTGCCTCATTATCGATTATGTTGAACAGCGGTGAGACAAACCAGCTTACAGTATTTTTTGCTGAACAGACAATTTTTCCGCGGCTTCCGTTTTTTTTGAACTGTTCAATTTCTTCAGATGACGGCTGGTGGTCAAAAGGAAGATCATCAACTGTCTGAAGATACATTTTGCGTTCTGCGGAATAAAGGGTATTTGCACCCCAACCCCAGTCATCACGTACAAATACAGACGCTTCTCTTTTTTCTGAAGGCTCAAGGATTCCGGCTGCAGAAAGAGAAAGCGGAACACCATTGTCTGTAGAAAAAGAAATTTCATCGTTTCCGGACTCGAATATAACTTTGTCCCCAAGTTCACGCTCAATGGCTTCAAGCGGCGAAACTGTATAGGAAGGGTTCCCGCTGTACCAGTCGGTATAGACTTTGTCAGAAAGCGGTCCTATTACAGCCACATGCCCGCAGTTTTTTGCATCAAGCGGAAGAAGGGGCTTTTTTTCTTTTAGGTTGCACTTATTTTTCAAAAGGACAACTGACTGGACTGCAGCCTGTCTTGCAAGCTGCTTTGATTCCTGTGTCATCATGCTGCTTTCATCAATTGAATTGTAAGGACAGTCTGAATCAAAATGTCCCAGCCTGAATCTTACGCGCATGATGTTTGCAAGATGAAGGTCGAGTTCTTCTTCAGAAATGAGTCCCTGTTCCAGAGCAGATTTTACCGCAGGAATAACCATTGACGGCTGGTCTGTCATACTGTCCGAACCTGCCCTGAACGAAGCAGCAATTGTCTGCGCGTGATCGGCAAAATAATGGTGTGCAGTAACAGTCATGCTTACATCGCCCCCGTCAGAAACAACGTGTCCCCTGTTTTCAAGGCCCCATTCTTTTTTTACAATATCACCCACTGCAGGATGCTGTATCATCGGAATTCCGTTTACTTCATTGTATGCCGTCATGATAGAAAAAGGCCTTCCCTTTTCAAACACGCGGCGGAACGGTTCAAGAAAGTATTCGCGCATATTACGCGCACTTACTGAACAGCTACATGACTCTCTGTCCTTTTCGTTGTTGTTTGCAAAGAAATGCTTGGGTGCACACGTGGCTCTTACATAAAAAGGATCGTCTCCCTGAGTACCGCGCACAATTTCAGAAGCAAGTTCGCCGGCAAGAAAAGGATCTTCGCCGTAACCTTCTTCTGTACGGCCCCAGCGCGGATCTTTTTCCATATCGACTGTAGGAAACCAGAGTGAAGTTCCGCCGTGTTTGTTTTTGTTGTAGTAAGCGCGGGCTTCAGTTCCGATAACCTGCCCTATTTTGAACAAAAGTTCCCTGTTCCACGTAGACGCGAGGGCAATTGTCTGCGGAAAAACAGTGGAAAGTCCGTTTCTGTCTACAAAGCCGTGTGCACCTTCTGCACCTATATCATAGGCTTCAATTCCAAGACGGGGAACGGCCGCCTGCTGTGTGGGAATAAGCGATATTTTTTCTTCAAGTGTAAGGTTACCTATAAGATTTTTAACTCTGCTTTCAAGATCAAGGGATGTGTCGTTAAAGGGAAAATTATTTTTCATTGGCATTATCTCCATAAGTGTGGTATTATTATAGACGCATTCAAAATTTGTCAAGGGAAAAAATGCAACTTATTTCAAAATTACTTGGTAATCTCAAGATAAAAAACAAACTTCTCATTCTGTACGTCATCAGTTTTCTTGCTCCAATTCTGATAATGGCTTTTTTTACAACTTCATGGCTTTACAAAACGCTTGCCTTCTGGGAAATGCAGCAGGCAGAATCTTCTTTTGAAAAGACAGAAACTTTTTTTAACAATATAATGCGCGAAGTCTCGGATCTTTCGGACAGAATATACGTAAACAGGACTGTAAAATCCATAATCCAAACTGAATTCCACGGAACGAAAGAAGTTTACAATGCTTACACAAACCTGGCCTTTATAGATGAATTTATGACGGTATACAATTCGGTTTCAAGCATAAGACTTTATACAAACAACGAAACGCTTCTTGACAATTCGTTTATCATGCGCAGTACCCCAAAAACAGAAAACACACCATGGTTCCAGAAAGCAAAGAAAAACAGAGGTCAGCCGTTCTGGACATACAAGCGCGACTCGGTAACAGGAAAATACACGCTCTCTAATGTACGCTCTGTCTGGGAAGAAACCGAAAAAAAATTCATAGGCGTTCTGACGGTAAACTTAAACCATTCCTACATAGACAAAAACCTTGACAACATAACGTACCACACTTTTATTGCGCAAAACGGAATTGTGCTGTTTTCTTCGGCTGCAGATAATTCAGGATTAAAAAAATCTGCCGTCAGAAAAATGTATATAGACAACAACAAACCTGACGACGGCATTTCAGAAACAGAAATAGACGGAAAAAAAACAGGGCTTATGAAAAAAACATTTTACCCTTCACACGGAATCTCGGATCCGCTTGAAATATTCTATATAATTCCGCTTGACAGGCTGAATGATGCAACGACAAGAATCGTAAAGACTGTAATTTTTGTTCTTCTTACATGCATGGCTTTTTCACTTATGGCCATTTTTATTTTTTCTTTCTACATACAAAAGCGCGTAGACAAAGTACGCTACGGAATAAAAGATGTTGTTGCAAAAAAATTTGAAATTCCCGAAACAATCGGCGGACATGATGAATTTTCAGAAATTTATGATGCAGTCTGTGATATGTCGCACAATATCAAAAACCTCATTGACGAAGTTTACATACGCAATCTAGAAAAAGAACAGCTGCTTGCAAGACAGAATGACATAAGATTCAAAATGCTTTCGGCGCAGATTAATCCGCATTTCATATTCAACACTCTTGAACATATAAGAATGAAGGCGCTTGAATCCAGCGACAAAGACGTTCCACATATGCTCAGGCTTCTGGCAAAAATACTGCGCTACAATCTTTCTGTAAGCGGAACAAGCGTGCCTCTTTTTCAGGAAATAGAAATTGTAAACAACTATCTTGAAATTCAGCACAAGCGCTTTGAAAACAGGATTTCCTACGACATAATGCTTTTGTGCGATGCAAGGAAAATAAACATACTTCCTCTTTTAATCCAGCCTATTGTAGAAAATTCTTTTTCACACGGACTTGAATCAAAAATTTCAGGAGGCTTTATTTACATTATTATACGCACAGAAACAGCTGTTCCAGGCAAAAACGAATTGATTATTACCATTCAGGACAACGGCTGCGGAATAGAAAAAGACAAACTGGAAGCCCTTAACAACAAACTCAGGACAACACCTGTTGAAGAAATTTCAACATCAATCGGTCTTGTAAACGTAAACCAGAGAATCAAACTCTATTACGGAAGCGAGTACGGACTGACAATAACAAGTACAGCTGGAGAAGGAACATCAATAACGATACGCCTTCCTGTTACAGAATAAGATTACGAAACAAAACTGGGGTAATATGCTAAAAGTATTTATTGCGGACGACGAAGAAAGTATCAGAAACGGACTAAAAAAAATCATTGACTGGAAAGACTGCGGCTATTCAATCTGCGGTGAAGCAGGAAACGGGCAGGAAGCTTTTGAAAAGATTTCAGAACTCAACCCCGATCTTGTTCTTCTGGATATAAAAATGCCGGGGCTTACAGGAGTTGAAGTTCTTAAAAAAATTGCAGAACAAAACGCAGCTGAAGGACTAAAGTCAAAAACAAACTTTCTTATCCTGTCGGGATTTTCGGACTTTGAATTTGCAAAAGAGGCAATGAATTACGGTGCGCAGGGATACTTTGTAAAACCGATTGACGAAGATCTTCTGGAAGAAAAAGTACGCTCAATTGCAGAACATTTTTCACAGGTAAAGGAAATTCCAAAATCAGAAGATATAAAACGGCGCTTTGAGCAGATGTTCCTTTTTGGTGTTGCAGAAGACGCCTTTGAAGATGACTACGAAGATGAAAACGACTACCAGGTAGCACTTTTTTCTTCAAAACGAAGCGGCTATGAAGGAAGAATTTCTGACTTTGAAAAAAGAATCGCCGACACTTTTTCAAACATGGATATGTTTACTGTAGCTTACGAAGAAGATGTAGCGGCGGTTTTCAAAAACTGCAAGGAAGACGCAGTATACAGAATGCTTGAAAGGTTTGCACAGCGTCTTTCCAAAAATCCTTTTGCAGTTCTTGGTTCAAAGAAAAGAGGCGTCAACGGAGCTCTTGCTTCTTTTATGGAATGCCGAAGGGAAGTTCCTGCACTCTTTTTTGCAGATGACGGAAAATTTGCAGACGCATCAGTCCGGAACACACAGGGAAGACCCGAGCCCTTTGAGTTTGAAAAACAGATTCCCAACATTGTATTCTGCATAGAAACTTACGACAAAGAACGGCTTGCACAGATTCTTGAAGACAGCAGGAAACACCTCTCCAAAAGTGATGGGGGGGGGTATAAACCTGATGCAGTAAAAACACAATGCATTGCTTACATCATAGAACTTCAGTCGCATATTCTCAAAAAATATCCAGAGCGCGAGTTCCCGCCGGCTTCGGCCTTTGATCTTGTTCCGCAGATTCTGTCACGAACCCGTTTCTGCGAGGTTTTTGAACTGGTAGAAAACTTTACGACAGGTTTTCTGGAAGCGTTCCATACAAACACCGCAAATTCAACTATAATCAAGGTAATCCAGTATATAAAGACAAATTACGCCAATGAACTCAAGCTTGAAACTCTGGGAGACCTCTTTTACTGCAACAGCGCATATCTTGGAAAAAAATTCAAGGAGTACACCGGCGTTCAGTTCAACGTTTACCTTGACAAAATCCGCATAGAAGAAGCAAAGAAAAAACTTGCCGAAACTGATCTGAAAGTTTATCAGATTTCAAAACTTGTAGGCTATTCAAATACTGACTATTTCTTTATGAAATTCAGAAAATACACCGGAATGACGCCAAAGGAATTCAAACAGGAGCACGGTTCAGCAAAAGATTATGATATTTCAGTGGAATAAAAGCATGCAGTTTTCAGTGTAAAAATTGCATGGAACAGTAAAAAATATTAAGGTTTTTTTTGGGTTTTTGCGGTGCTAGAATTAAACTCATGAAAGAGCATGAAACTAAATTGGCAAATTCACATTCCATATGGAAAAAAATCATCGAGCAGCGGTATCTGTTCCTGCTATCAGTTCCGTTTGTAATATGGCTTATTATTTTTGCATATATTCCGCTTGCCGGATGGCTTATGGCATTCCAGGACTACAAGCCCAACCTGGGATTTCTAGGTTCAAAATGGGTCGGTCTCAAGCATTTTATAAGAATGTTCACAGATCCGATTCTTGCACCCAAATTCAGGCAGGTTCTTCTGAATACTGTCGGAATGAGTCTTATGGGGCTTATATTCGGATTCTCATTCCCGATTATGTTTGCAATATTCCTTAACGAAATACAGGGAATAAAATTCAAGAAATTCGTGCAGACAGTATCTTATCTTCCGCACTTTGTTTCGTGGGTAATCGTTGCAAACATCATTTCTTCTGCACTTTCACCTACCGGAATGGTAAACGAGCTGCTTCTTAATCTGGGTATTTTCAAGGAGCCGTACAATTTTATGGCTCAGCCCAAGCTTTTCTGGTGGATCGTAACATTTGCAGATGTCTGGAAGGAAACAGGATGGAACGCAATCATCTACATTGCAGCCATTGCAGGAATTGACCAGCAGCTTTATGAAGCAGCAGTTGTAGACGGATGCAACAGATGGCAGAAAATCTGGCACGTAACTCTTCCGGGAATCCGCAACACAATCATCACGCTTCTTATCATAAACATAGGAAACATCATAAACATCGGTTTTGAAAAGCAGTGGCTTTTGAGTAACCCGGTTGTAGCTCCTGTCGCTTCTGTTCTTGACAAGTACATAATTGACTTTGGTATCAGCAACTACAACTTCTCCTACGGAACCGCACTCGGTATCTTCAAGTCGTTTGTAAGTATTCTGCTTCTTATCATTGCAAATAAAATTGCAAAACGCTTTGACAGCAACATAATGTAAGGCAGACGGAGGAATAAAATGGTCAACTTAAAGAAAAGACACTATATAAGCACTTTCATAATGATTCTCATAGTCATTGTAACCCTCTATCCGTTCCTTAACGTTCTTGCCAAATCACTTAACGACCCGATAGATACAGTCCGCGGTGGAATTACGATTTTTCCACGCAAGCCTACGCTCAACAATTACAAGGACTTGTTTGCAACAGGAAGCAACCTTGTAATTGCATTCAGGAATTCAGTTTTAAGAACAGTTATCGGTGCCCTTTTGGGAACAATATGTTGCGCTATGTTTGCATACCCGCTCAGCCGCCACGACTTTATATGCAGAAAACCGTTTCTTAAAATGACAGTCGTAACAATGTATGTTTCTGGCGGAATCATTCCGTCGTACCTTCTCATAAGAAACCTTCATCTTATGAACACATTCTGGGTATATATTATTCCGACACTCATAAGCGCATACAACATTATTCTTATCCGTTCATTTATGATAAATATTCCTGCTGCCCTTTCTGAAGCGGCAAGAATTGACGGTGCAAACGACATTACAATCTTCTTCAGAATTATTCTGCCTATGTGTAAGCCGGTTCTTGCAACAGTAATGCTTTTCGTCGCGGTTTCACAGTGGAATGACTGGTTCTCTACATACATTTACATGACCGGCCAGAACAAAACGATTCTTTCTACACTTCAGTTTGAGCTCATGAAAGTTCTTGACAGTGTAAACACCGGAGGACAGATAGACATTCACTCTGAAGGACTCAAGATGGCAAAAAGAAATCCGGAAGCAATAAAGATGGCAATTACCGTTATCTGTACAGTTCCGATTCTTATTGTGTATCCGTTTGTACAGAAATATTTCGTAAGCGGAATCACACTCGGCGCCGTAAAAGAATAAGTTCAAGAAATAAATCGCAGCAAAGCATGGAGGAAATTAAAATGAAACTACTAAAAAAAGGAAATGCGGTTAAGTCAGTAATTGCTGCTGCTGCCGTATGCGCCGTTCTTACCGGATGTGCAAAGAAAAATACAGAGCAGACTTCTGACGGAAACATAACACTCTCTTTCTTTACTTCGGATGCAAATGAGGACATGCCTTTTACAGACCCTGTTGCGCTTGAAATACAGAAACAAACCGGAGTATTCCTCGAAGTACAGCATCCTGTTGCCGGAGATGCACAGGCAATTCCGCTTATGATGGCCAGCGGTGACTTCCCTGACCTTATTTACGCAAAGGGTGAACTTACAAAACTTATCGATGCAGGAGCCGTTATTCCGCTTGACGACCTTATAGAAAAATACGGAACAAACATGAAAAAGCTTTACGGAGACCAGATTGTAAAGCTCAGGAATTCACTCGAAGACCCGCACATTTACAGCGTAGGAACTTACGGCGTAAACGAAACAGTTTTTGAAACAAGCGGAACAATGCAGATTCAGCATGCTGTTCTCAAGGAACTCGGATATCCGCGCATTCAGACACTGGATGACTATTCAAATGTCCTGCGCGAATACATGAAACGTTACCCCACAATCAACGGCCAGAAAACAATCGGCCTTTCACTTCTTATAGACACTTGGCAATGGTACATTGACCTTTCAAACCCCGGAAACTACACAATCGGTTATCCAGACGACGGACAGTGGATTGTAGACCAGAATACACTCAAGGCCCAGTACAAATTCCTGCACCCCGAAATCTACAAGTTCTACAAATGGCTTAACCAGATGAACGCAGAAGGAATTCTTGACCCTGAATCATTTACACAGAAAGAAGATATCTGGCGCGCAAAAATTGCTTCAGGTCGTGTACTCGGTATCTCCTACCCTAACTGGGGTTACGGTGAAGCACGTTCAGCCCTTATCCAGAACGGAATGAGTGACAGAACATACGCATATCTTCCTGTTACAGCAGGCAAAGAATACAAAGACCAGTCACGCAAAAACTACGGTTATTCAGGCGGATGGGGAATCGCAATTTCTTCTTCATGCAAAGATCCTGTAAGGGCATTCAAATTCCTTGACTGGATGTGTTCAGAAGAAGCACAGATTCTTGTAAACTGGGGAATTAAAGGCGTAAACTACTTTATCGACGACAACGGAAAACGCTACAGAACACCGGAAGAGATAAAGCGTGCAGACACAGACCCTGACTACGCCAAAAAAACAGGTGTCGGCCGCTGGAGATATCCGTTCCCCCAGATGGGAAATGCCGCTCTTGATTCAAACGGAGACTACATCAACGTTGTTTCAAAAGACATAATCATTTCAAAATACCTTGATGCAGAAAAAGAAACACTTGCAGCTTACGGCGCCGAAATGTGGATTGATCTCTTTCCCAAACCCGAAGAACTCGGAATGTCAAAACACGGACAGGTCTGGCAGTATGCACTTCCTACAGATGTGAACGAAAGAATTACTGCTGCCGACGAATATGTCAAGACAGCACTTGCGCAGATTGTTCTTGGAAAACCCGAAGACTTCGATACAAAGTGGAGCGAAATGCAGACAACCCTCAAAAAGATGGGGCTTGATAAAGCAGGAGACACGCTTTCCGAACTTATCGCAATGAAAATGAAACTCTGGAGCAAATAGCTCTGATATAATCTGTAAGACGGGGCTGCTCTTTGCGGGGTAGCCCTTTTTATTTTTGGAGAACTTATGATAAACGCAAAAACAGTAAAAAAAATTCCGTTCGGCGGTGACTACAATCCGGAACAGTGGGATGAAGAAACAAGAAAAAATGACATGAAAATGCTCCCGCAGGCAGATATAGACATACTTACGCTCAATGTATTCAGCTGGGCAAAACTTCAGCCTTCAGAAGAAGAGTACGATTTTTCTGATTTGGACAGAATAATGGACATGGCAGAAGATGCCGGAATGAACGTCTGTCTGGCAACAGCAACCGCAACACACCCTGCATGGATGGCAAGAAAATATCCCGATGTTTTAAGGGTAGATCTGGACGGCCGCAAGCGCAAATTCGGTGCAAGGCAGAATTCTTGTCCCAACAGTCCCACATACAGAAAATATTCCGTACTGCTTGCAAAAAAAATCGCAGAACGCTATGGCAAAAGAAAAAGTGTTCTGGCGTTCCACATTTCCAACGAATACGGAGGCCTGTGTTACTGCGAAAACTGCGAAAAGGCATTCCGTCTATGGCTCAAAAATAAATACAAAACAATACAAAAACTCAACGAAGCATGGAATTCATCCTTCTGGGGACACACCTACTACGACTGGGAAGACATACAGGTTCCCATGAACACAAGCGAACGCTGGCCCGTCAACAGAACATCCTGTCAGATTCAGACTATAGATTACTACAGATTCCAGTCAGACAGCCTGCTTGAATGTTACAGACTCGAAGCAGACGTACTAAAATCTGTTTCGCCGCAAATTCCTGTTACAACAAACCTTATGGGAACCTACCCAGAACTCGACTACCACAAATGGGCTCCCTACATGGACTTTATTTCCTGGGACAACTACCCTTCACCCGACGATCCCTACACAAGAGTAGCACTGAATCACGAAGTAATGCGCGGCTGCAAAAGAGAAATTCCTTTCGCTCTTATGGAACAGACCCCGAGCGTAACAAACTGGCAGCCCTACAACTCATTGAAGCGTCCGGGCGTTATGAGACTTCAGAGTTACCAGGCCATAGCACACGGAGCAGATACTGTTATGTTCTTTCAGATGCACAGGTCCCGCGGCTGCTGTGAAAAATTCCATGGAGCCGTAATAGACCATTACGCAAGAACAGACACACGCGTATTCAGGGAAACTGCACAGCTTGGAAGTGAATTAAAAAAACTGGGCGCAAAATTTCTGGGTTCAGTCCAAAAACCGCAGGTTGCAGTATTGTTCGACTGGAACTGCATGTGGGGAATAACATTTTCTGCAGGACCGTCAGTAGACTTTGACTACACTTCCGAAGTATTCAAATACTACGATGCCTTTGCAAAACAGAATATTCCGGTAGACGTAATTTCTCCTGAACAGAGTTTTGATTCATACAGTATAGTTGCAGCCCCCGCGCTTTACATGCTCAACGAAAAAACCGCAGTTTCTATAGAAGAATTTGTACGCAAAGGCGGTACATTCATTACAACATGCATGAGCGGAATGGCAGATGAAAATGACCTTGTCACGACGGAAGGGTACCCCGGAAGACTCAGAAAAGTATGCGGACTTTGGGTAGAAGAAACAGACGCACTTCTTCCTTGTCACACAAACACCTTAAAAACAGTGTCAGATTCCGGTATAGACGGGGAATACCCGGCAGCCATTCTCTGTGACATAATCCATCCCGAAACAGCACAGACAGTTGCCGTTTACGCAAGCGACTTCTATGCACAGACACCGGCAGTCTGCAAAAATAAATTCGGCGAAGGTGAAGCCTGGTACATAGGAGCGGCCGTTCCAAAAGACAACACAAAATTTCTTCAAAAGCTCGCCTCCTTTACAGTAGCAAAACACGGAATAAAAAGCATCGTTGAGCCGCAGGAAGGAATCGAAGCAACAAAAAGAATTGCCAAAGACGGAACAGCGTTTGTTTTCATCCTGAACCATTCTGACAACAAAAAAACTGTTGAATTTGACTTTTCAGGAACAGAACTTCTGGGCGGATTAAACGTCTCAAAAAAAATGGAACTCAATGCAAAAGACGTTGCCATAATTGAACTAAAGGAATAAATTCAAAAACAAAAAAAGGCAGGGCGGAACAAAACATTGCACCACCCTGCCCGTTATTCAGACAGCAGAAATTATTTGTTTACGCGGTCCTTAAGTGCCTTTCCGGCCTTGAACTTTGGAGTATTTGCAGCTGCAATCTTGATTTCCTCTCCAGTCTTGGGATTGCGGCCTGTACGTTCAGCACGCTTTCCTACAGAGAAAGTTCCGAATCCAATAAGCTGAACATCATTACCCTTTGAAAGTTCGTTTGAAACATTTTCGATGAATGATTTGAGTGAAGACTCCGCATCCTTTTTTGTAAGTCCGGTGTCGTTTGCAATAGCATCAATCAATTCTGTCTTGTTCATTATATATCTCCAATTTAAAATTCTGTGCGCAATACCTGATTAAAGCGCAACATTTCAATTATACCCTAATTTTGCCGAAATTTCCAGTAAAAAGCCTGAATAATACAAAAAAAACACAAAAATAATTTTGCGGTAATAAAAAAAATAATATAAATAACACAGAATAGCATATTTACTATTGACACATACAAATAAAAAATGCTAGAATATGAACACTTATGGAGGATTAGCTCAGCTGGGAGAGCACCTGGTTTACACCCAGGTTGTCGGCGGTTCGATCCCGTCATCCTCCATAACTTCGGGACGTAGCGCAGCTGGTAGCGCATCTGGTTTGGGACCAGAGGGTCGCAGGTTCAAATCCTGTCATCCCGACTCAAGGATTCTCGCTAAGGGAATCCTTTTTTTATTTATACAGAGTACCTACCGGAAAAACTTTTCGGACAAAAAAAATGAATATACGCATTCCCCCTTTTCTTAAAAAACACTCAACTATCGGAATTCCGGCTCCTTCCTTCGGGTGCACGACAGAGCCTTATATAACAAGGCTTGGTGAAGCACAGAAACAATTCGCCGCCGCCGGATACACTTTAAAAACCGGTAGCTGCGTTTACAAAAACGACGGCAAAGGTATAAGCACAAACCCAGAGGATGCCGCAAAAGAACTTACAGACTTCTACTGCAGTCCTGAAACTTCGGCACTTATTTCTGCCGGCGGCGGCGAACTAATGTGTGAAACAGCGGGCTTTATTGATTTTGACAGAATAGCAAAAGCTCCTCCAAAATGGTTCATGGGCTATTCCGACAACACGAATTTTATTTTCCCGCTTGTAACAAAGTGCAGAACGGCAGCCATTTACGGCCAGAATATAACAGGTTTTGGAAAACCGTGGGAACAAAGTGAAAATGACGCACTCGCACTTCTGGAAGGAACAAAAATGTATGTAGAAGGCTATGATATGTTCCAGCTGCCCGAAAAAGGAACAGAGGCAAAAAATGAAAATCCCCTTTCCAAATATGTTCTTACAGAAAAAAAGGTTCTGAAAACATTCACTCCCCAATCCGGTACACTTAAAGAAACAAAGAACAGCGCAGAAATACAAGGCATTCTTCTCGGAGGCTGTCTGGACGTTCTGGCAAATCTTACAGGAACAAAATTTGACTGCATGAAAGAATTCAACCGTGATGCAGACAAAATAATATGGATTCTGGAAGCCTGCGATTTAAATCCCATGGATATAAGAAGAAGCGTCTGGCATCTTGCACAGTGCGGGTGGTTTGAAAAAGCTTCGGGCTTTATTATAGGAAGACCGCTTGCTGCTTTAGGACAGACAATAATGGGTGTAGACCAGTACAACGCCGTTACAGATATTCTTTCGGAATTCGGTGTTCCTGTTATTGCAGATGCAGATATAGGCCACGTAAGCCCGTCCATGCCCGTTATAATGGGAAGTGCCGCCCATGTAACTGTATGCGGCAACAAAATCCGCATAGACATGAACGGCGCATTCTGAGTTTTACACAAAGGGCAGACTTCGGTACAGAGCCTGCCCTTTTTCAATAAATTAGAATCTTATCTTTTTGTCGGTTCCGGCGTAATATTCCTTACGCAAAGCCTTAACCTGTTCATCCTTAAGGTAATCATCAAAGTTCATCATGCGATCAATAATTCCCTTGGGTGTAATTTCGACAATACGGTTTGCAATAGTAGAAATAAACTCATGGTCGTGGCTCGAGAAAATCACAACTCCTGAAAACTTTACAAGACCTTCGTTAAGACTTTCAATTGATTCAAGATCAAGATGGTTTGTAGGATCATCAAGTACAAGAACATTCGCACCGCTGAGCATCATTTTTGAAAGCATACAGCGGACTTTTTCACCTCCGCTCAAAACCTTTACTTTCTTAAGGCTTTCATCACCGGTAAAAAGCATTCTACCCAAAAAACCGCGTACATAGGCATCATCTTGGTCAGGGGAATACTGCTTGAGCCAGTCGGTTATATTCAGCTCGTTATTAAAATAGGCACTGTTATCACGTCCCATATACGTATGCTTTGTAGTCTGTCCCCAGGTAACTGTTCCCGAGTCGGCTTTTTTCTGCTCTGAAATTATGTCAAAGAAGGAAGTTATTGAATTGTGCTCCATTCCGACAAATGCAACCTTTTCACCCGGATGAACCGTAATGGAAAAGTTGTCAAGAAGAACTGTTCCGTCATCATCCTTTGAATTGATTTTTTCTGCAGTAAGAACAAAGTTTCCGATGGAACGTTCGCTCTGGAAATGCACATACGGGAATTTACGGCTTGTAACAGGAAGTTCTTCGAGCTGAAGCTTTTCAAGAACCTTTTTGCGGCTGGAAGCCTGTTTAGACTTTGAGGCATTGCTGGCAAAACGCTGAATAAATTCCTTGAGGTCTGCCATCTTGTCTTCACGCTTTTTCTGCTGATCTTTTGCCTGACGCTGCATAATCTGGCTCATCTGATACCAGAAGTCATAGTTACCGGTAAACTGGGTAATCTTTCCGTAATCTATGTCACAGACATAAGTACAGACTGCGTTAAGGAAGTGACGGTCATGGCTTACAACAATTACACAGTTTTCAAATTCCATAAGAAAGTCTTCAAGCCAGCTTATGCTTTCAAGATCAAGACCGTTCGTAGGCTCATCAAGAAGAAGAATGTCGGGGTTTCCGAACAGAGCCTGTGCCAAAAGAACGCGCACTTTCTGACTTTCATCCAGTTCTGACATCATTTTGTCATGAAACTCTTCTTCAAGTCCCAGTCCCGAAAGCATCTGTTCAATCTGGTTTTCGGACTCATATCCGCCAAGTTCACCGAATTCAGCTTCGAGTTCACTTGCTTTTATTCCGTCTTCTTCAGAAAAATCAGGCTTTTCGTAAATTGCGTCCTTTTCTTTTCCTATTTCGTAAAGCTTCGGGTACCCCATCATTACGGTTTCCTTAACGGAATAAGAATCGTACTTAAAGTGGTCCTGGCTCAAAACGGCCATGCGTTCACCCGGAGTAATGCTTATTTCACCTGTATCGTGTTCGAGTTCACCTGAAAGAACCTTTAGGAAAGTAGACTTACCCGCACCGTTGGCACCGATAATACCGTAACAATTGCCTTTTATAAACTTTAAGTTTACATCCTTGAACAATGGTTTTTCACTGAATTTCAAACTTAAGTCAGAAACTGTAATCAATTTATACTCCTATAAATGTTCATGAGTAAATATGTTAAAAAAGCCGACTCCATTCCGGCGGATTTTTTATACTCACTCCTATAAATGTTCATGAGTAAATCTTCAGATTTAGGAATGAACATTTACGTACATTCGCAACAAAGTGAGAATGTACAGTTAATAAAAAAGTTTGCAACGCAAACTTTAAGTTAAAAAAGCCGACGCCATTTTGGCGGATTTTTTATACTCACTCCTATAAATGTCCTTATTTAGACGCTAACTATATCTTCCTGCGGATTGAATTTATTCTGCGGACTGCAAAGAGCTACATTCATCTCATACGGATTGTGAATCTGAACATAGGAACCGTTTTGCCTCAGGGAAAATTTTCCGCGGACGGGACGGTGCCCTCCTATCCAGACTGAACCCGAAGTTTCTGCACCAGGATTAACGGATTCAAAAGTAGAAACTACACTTCCCTCAAGGGCCGAACCGTTTGGTGTCCAGGTAAGCCCTTCTATGACTGAGGAATTTTTTCTGCAGTTGATTATTTCGCTGCGGGTAAACGCACTGACAGGCTCGGCATGGCTTAATGCAAAGTTTTTGAATACAGCACAAAGCGGCAGTGTCTTTTCAAAACAGTCTATCAGATGAAGTACCGCGTCCCCGAACATATACTGCATAAAACTGCGGGTAATCTCGCCTTCCAAAGAGAATTTTCTGAACGGATAGTTCCCGTTGCCAAATTCATTCATGATGTTTTCATGATTGCCCTTAAGAAAATGGAAGTTTTCAGGAAATGCTTTTTTAAGTTCAACTACAATGCCCATAGTAGAAACATTTCTGTGCATTTCGTCGCACATGGCAGAACCGCAGAAGTTTCCGTGTTCCCACTCTTCATAGCATTTTTTCCATCTTTCTGAAGCATCATCTGTTTCTGAATGAATGCCGTCACCAAGACAGACTATTTTCAAAAGCCCTTCCCCCAAGGCTTCAAGCACATTCATCCCTGAAGGAACAAAGCGAATTGCCGATGAATCTGATGAAAGAAGGTCCAGTAAAAATTTATACCTTCCGTGCAGATCGGGAACTACAATAACAGGAACATCACTGCCCGTAAAGTCCAGAAGCCCGCCCGGGGTACCGTCATCTGCAGCAGGTCTGTAAAGGGAACTTTCGGATTCAAGAACAGAAACTGCTGTATCCATTGACTCAATGAGTTCAGCCTCTGACGGAAAATCGCCGGTGCACAGTGAAGAAAAAAAATCGTATGTTAAACCTTTGGATACGGGCATGTTACCCCATTATTAAATTGGAAGAACCTATTGTAAGCTTGTCACCGGGATTGAGCCTTACGTACTTGTCGGAAGGAATCCTGCGACCGTTAAGGAAGGTACCGTTTGTACTGTTTTCATCTTTAAGGAAATATGCATCCCTTATTTTCTGAATAACGCAGTGATGGCGGCTTGCAAGCTTACTGTCAATCACAATATTGTTGTCGGTTTCACGGCCGATAGTAATTTTTGCCACCAGCTGGATTCTTTTTTTATTGAACACAAGGTAGGAAACCTGCTGTGATTCCGCGATTCTGTCCAAATGCTGTCCCAAAGGACTTGTATTTACTATTGTTGTATCAGACATAATAAAAGTATATCCCAGTATTTTTCAAAAGTCCATTAAAATAGTGAAGGCTCCAAAAACTTAAGTTATCAAAGCCTGCACTATTTTGGCAATGCTGTCAGACAAGGGCAATTCCGCGCATTTCTTCTATATTATGGTAACCGTGGGATTGCATAAACGCTTCAAGTCCCGCAATTATTTCAAGCATGGCGCGCGGGTTGGAGAATGTTGCCGTTCCAACCTGAACAGCTGTTGCCCCTGCCATGATAAATTCCACTGCGTCTTTCCAGTTTGAAATTCCGCCTATACCCACAATCGGTACCTGTTTTTCACGCGGTAGTTTTTTTACTGCAAGAGCCACGTCGTATACCATGCGCAGAGCAATGGGCTTTATTGCAGGACCGCACATACCGGCCCTTATGTTGTCAAATACAGGGCGGCCAGTTTCTATATCTATTGCAGTCGCCTGAATTGTATTTATAAGGCTCAGTGCATCGGCTCCGGCTTCTATACACGAAAGGGCAACCCCTGTAAGGTCGGGTGCATTGGGCGACAGTTTTACCATAAGCGGCTTTTTTGTAACCGCACGCACGGCAGACACGCATGAAGCAGCCGCAGTACAGTCCATTCCCCATGCCATTCCGCCGGCTTTAACATTTGGGCAGCTTATGTTAAGTTCAATCATGGGAACATCTGTTGCGTCCAGAAGTGCCGCGCCCTTTACGTAAGAGTCCAAATCAGAGCCCGCCATATTGGCAATTGAAACACAGTCCAGTTTCATCATTTCTGGAAGTTCGTGTTCAATAAAATGCGGGATTCCTGGGTTTTCAAGACCTATGGAATTTATGTCTCCGGACGCAACTTCTATTATGCGCTCACCTGAATTTCCTTTGCGCGGTTCAAGTGTACAGCCTTTTGAAGAGATTCCGCCAAGAAGATTTACATCAAAAAAACCGCGGTAATTCTGACCAAAGCCGAATGTTCCCGAAGCGGCAATTACAGGATTCTTGAACTTAACGCCAGCGACACAAACCGAAAGATCGGGCTTTAATCCTTCTGCAAGCGGTTTTCTTCTTTCTGATGAAGGCTTTTTGAAAATAACAATTGAAGAGTCAAAGACAGGGCCGTCCTTGCAAACGCGCCTGTTCCCGTCCTTTGTTTCTATTGTACAGCCAAGACAGGCTCCTGCACCGCACAGCATTTTGCGCTCAAGGCTCAGATAACAGCGTACGCCAGCTTCTTCTGCAACTTTCTGTACATAGGCAAGCATAGGTGTCGGGCCGCACGCAAAAAGACATTTGTACCCTGCTGCCCTTATTTTATCTGCATCCAGTGCCGAAGGAAGCATTCCTTTTATTCCGGCTGAACCGTCATCGGTTGTAATATAAGTATTTGCAGCCCTTACATTTTCAAGACCGTAGACTCCGCTTTTGAAGCTTGCATAAAAATCATACGAACCTTCAGCAAGAGATGATGCAAAGTTGGCAACAGGAGCAACGCCTATTCCGCCTCCAATAACGGCAATCTGCAGCTTTTGTGAAGGGGCTGCATCAATTTCTTTTGGAAGTTCAAATTTATTTCCGAGCGGACCAATAAGACCTGCTTTTTCTCCCGGCAGAAGATGGCATAGTTCACGTGTTCCTTCACCTTTCTGAAGAATAAGGAATTTTACAAGCACTGTGCGGCTGCCGTCACTTTTTGTTTCTTTTACTTCGCTTTTGTAAACGCTTATGGGGCGGTAAAACTGCACCGAACTTACGGCAGAACGCAAAAGATAAAACTGCCCCGGAACCGCCGTAAGCTGCTGCGCGCGTTCAAGAACAATTTCTGTTTCAAGAAGAAATACATTGTCCTGTCCTGCTACAGCACTGCATTCCGTGACTGTTCCGTTTCCAAAAAAAAGAAGACCCCTGCCCTTTTCATCAATTTCTGCTATATCCATATTATTCTCCTTTCAAAAGCCGGAAGAAACCGGTGTTTTCTTAAGCTGACCGACATTTTTGAATGCGTATTTTACAAGAAGCTTTACGGTTTTCATAACCGCTTCCCTTGTTTCTGAATCTACCTTTGTTGCGGCCTTAAGCAGTTTGAACAGATTTTCACCGAAGTTTTCGGTAAACTCAGAATTTGTCCTGACATCAACATTTTTAAGAAGCCCGAACAGAGTCTGGACGAAAAGTTCGCGCTGTGTCTGCGTAAGTGCATTGAACCAGCCGTTGACTGTCTGCGAAATATAGACGCTTTCTTCGTCAAGGCCGACCAATTCTACAAAATGTGCGCCAAGAATGTGCCATGTAAAGGGATCGTGCTGTCTTATTCCCCGGCCGTCAGAATCTACTGTAATATAGCCGTCTGCATGTGAAAAAAGCATTCCTACAATAGAAAGCTGCGGAACATAGGCATGAAGTCTGTCTTTTATTGCAGCAAATTCAGCGCGTTCAAAAAATTCTTTCTTAAAGCCTGGGCCGTCATTTGCATAGACTGCACTTATGCGCGACTGTATCTTTTTTGGAATATTCACCGCAGAATAAAGAGCCAGATTTGCCCCCTTGCTGTGACCGCCAACCATAATTGTTCCGCGCAGATACTGTGCAGCTTCGCCAAGATAAGCCAGTGCATCAGATTGTGACGGAACCGTGTCCATGAACGCAAGGTTAAAATCTTCCTTCCAGCCCACGATATTGTCGTCAGTTCCCCTGAACGCAACAAAATTGAGATTTTTTCCGCGCGTAAAGGTAACCGCCGAAAACTGTTCTTCGCGTTCAAGTTCGACTTTGTTTATAAAACCGCACAAACCTATTTCCCCAAAGCGCTCCGACTCTCCTGCAAGCTGAAGAAGCTGTACGGTGTCTGGATTAATAAGTGCACCAACGTCGCTTCTTGTTTCGTAATCATCTGCCCTTGCAAAGTCATACGCAGCCTGCCTGAGTGTAATCTTCCGGGAAAAGTCTGATGGAACAATTCCGTCAAAGTTCAGATAGCTAAGCTGGCACAGAATAAGGGCATCAACTTCACCGAACGGAATTTTGTCCATTCCCACATCGCCGCGCCATTTAATATAGTCAGTCATATTTGCCATAACTAAAATATAGCACAAAACCGGCATATTGTGGTAGAATACGCAGGCAAATAAGCATACTAAAAAACTTTTTTGGGGGAAATAATGAAAATTCAACCTTTGGCACAGACACTTTCCATGAACGAGTATCCGGGACGCGGAATCATCGCTGGAAAATCTGCAGACTCAAAAAAAGCCGTTGCAGCTTACTGGATTATGGGACGCAGCGAAAACAGCCGCAACAGGGTTTTTATTGAAGAAAACGACGGAATACGCACACAGGCCTTTGACCCGTCAAAACTTGTTGACCCCAGCCTGATTATTTACGCACCGGTAAGGGTTCTGGGAAACAATACAATTGTAACAAACGGCGACCAGACAGATACAGTATACGACGGAATGAAAAGCGGACTAACCTTCGAGCAGTCACTGCGTTCAAGAAAGTTCGAGCCCGATGCACCAAACTTTACACCAAGAATTTCGGCCTGCCTTAACGTAAGCGGCGGAAACTTTGCACTGGACATGTCTATACTCAAAAGCGACTGCGGAATCGAATCTTCCTGCCAGAGATACACATTCAGCTATGAAAACCCCAGGGCCGGAGTGGGACGCTATATCCACACATACATGGGAAACGCAAACCCGCTGCCAAGTTTTGAAGGCGAGCCCGAACTTGTTGAACTCAATGGTGATATAGAAGAAATTACCTCAACAATCTGGAACTCACTCAACGAAGAAAACAAAGTTTCCCTTTTTGTAAGAACAATCGACATAGAAACCGGTAAAACCGAAACAAGAATTGTAAATAAAAACAAATAAATACTTGACATCTAATTAAAACTGCAATAATATCATTATTGTAATGATTACAAATTAAGGAGTTTAATTATGAAGAAATGGGTTTGCAAAGTTTGCGGTTATGTACATACAGGAGACAACGCTCCGGAAGTATGTCCCCAGTGTCATGCAAAAAATGCTTTTGTAGAGCAGAAAGAATCAAAGGGATTTGCCTGTGAGCACCAGGTCGGATCAGCAAAGGGACTCGATGCAGAAGTAGTACAGGGTCTTGTAGACAATTTTAACGGTGAATGTTCAGAAGTCGGAATGTATCTAGCAATGTCACGCCAGGCAGACCGCGAAGGTTACCCCGAAATTGCAGAAGCATACAAGCGCTATGCCTTTGAAGAAGCAGAACATGCATCAAAGTTTGCAGAACTTCTTGGAGACGTTCTTACAGATTCAACAAAGAAGAACCTTCAGATGAGAGCAGATGCAGAAGCCGGTGCATGTGAAGGAAAACTCATGCTTGCAAAACGCGCAAAGGAACTCGGATACGATGCTATTCACGACACTGTTCATGAAATGGCAAAGGATGAAGCCCGCCACGGAGCAGGATTCAAGGGACTTCTCGCACGTTACTTCAACTAAAAAAAGGCGGTATAAATTGTCGGACGACTTAATCTATGCAAAAAAACTCGAAGAAAACGGAATAAGACCGTCCGTACAGAGAACTGCCATATACAGGTATATTTCGGAGAACAAAGTACATCCTACTGCAGATACAGTATACATGGCTTTGTCCCCGGAATATCCTACCCTTTCAAAAACTACGGTCTACAATACGTTGCATCTGTTCAGCCAGAAAAATCTTGTGCGCAATGTCATGATAGAAAGTGACGAAATACGCTATGATGCAGACACTTCGGACCATATTCACTTCAAATGCACAAAATGTCAGAAAGTTTTTGATATATTCAACAAAGATTTTTTTACACAGATTGAAGAAAACAAAATCCAGACTGTTCCCGCAGGATTTACGGTAAAAAAAATTGAATTCAACGTCTGGGGAATATGCACAGAATGCGGTTCGGACTGTAAAAAATGATTTTCAGCCAGCTTCAGTGTGTTTCCTTAAGCTTTTCAAGCATACGCACAAAGGCTGAATCTGCTTTTTTCATTTCCTTTGAGCCGCGGGTTATGTTGCACAGTGACATTCCGTATTTGCGTGCAATTTCACGTTGCGTTGTTCCGGCATCAAGTTCCTTTACAAGATTCCACCTGTTTGAAAAATCCCTGAGTTCAGCCCTGGTAAAAAGACATTCAAAAAAATCAAAAATAAGCTGACTGTCGTCTGTCTTTGCAAGAAGCTGACAAATCTCCATGATTGAATCAGGATAACGGTTTTCTTCGTCCATTGGAACCTCGTTTTTATTTGCAGATACTATATAATAATACAAATATTACAAAATGTACACTATTCTTTCGTGCGGCCTTGTTGTATCGACAAAACGCATTAAAATATGGTAGAATACAAAATAACAATCGTAATAACAGAAAACAGTTTCTAAAAAAACGAAAAAGAGGGCGTAATGAAGCTTAAAAAACTTATTTCATATACATTTGTAATGCTCGCTTCTTTTTGTGCATTTACGGCAGAAGGCTATTTTATAGGAGACGGTGGTGCCGGAAAACGTGTCCTTGTTTACACTTCAGAGCTTGAAAACGGACTTTCTGACTCAAGCGATGCCTGGATTGCGTCAAAAGTTAAGCGCGACATTATAAACGATCTTGTAACATATTCAAATCTTACCGTAATCAATTCCGACGAGCGCAGTACAATCAGAAAAATCCAGAAAGAATACGAAAGTTCTGAATACTCAACGGACAATCCTGTTCAGCTGGGAAAATCTGTTCAGGCAAAATCGTACATTACGCTTACAACTACAAGACTTGAACAAAAGGGACAGGATTACTACGGAATTTCTGCCACAATCTATAATATAGAAACAAGACAGGCAGAAGGCGGCTTTACACTCAAGCCAAGTTTTTCCCAGGCAGATTTTGTTACAAAAGCCCACGGAACAGTGTCAGCAGAACTTCTTGAACAGATGGGCGTAAAACTTACATCTGCAGGAAAGCGCCTTATATGTACAGGAAGTTTTGATGAAGCCGTATCAGGTGACATCTCGGACGCAGAAGAAAATCTTTCTGCAATAAATGCTGAACTCGAAAAACTTTCAAAAAAACAGTCAGAACTGTCGGTACAGTCGCTTACAAGCCTTGAAGAACAGGCACACAAGACAAGAATAGAAACACAGAAAGCCCTTCTTCTGCAGCAGAAAAAGAATGAAGAAGACAAAATCCAGAGAATGAAGGCCGATGAAGCAAAAAAACAGGAAGAAGATGCCATAAACAAGAAGCGAAATGCAGAAAAACGCGACTCAATTCTTTCTCTTTCCTCGCAGATAGAAAAAAAGGCTCAGGCCATACGCGACAAAAAGACAGAAGCCTTGAATGCCGCCCAGAGAATAGTAATTATTGAAGGTGAAAAGCTTGCACTTCTTGAAAACGAAAACACAATTGCAGCAAGCATAGAAGACTACAATTCAAAACTTAAAGCAGAATGTGAAGCACAGATGAAAGCCAGGCGCGAAAGAAAAACGCCGACAGCAGAAAAAAATCCTGACGGAACACTCAACGAAAGAGGCCTCATGTCCCTTGAAAATGACATTCTTGAAATAAAGGCAAAATACGAAGACCTTGAAGCAAAAAACGAAAGTGACATCAGGGAAAAAACAAACGAAGCCCAGAAACAGCTCAGAAAAAAAATAACGGCAGATATAGATGATCTCGAGTCCAAAAAATATACGATTACTTCAATCGCAGAACAGGGACTGTACTTGCGAATAGGAAATTACGACGGAAACATAGGAAAAGAAGGCTGGAAATACGGTCTTGCATTCAGCTTTGACGGGCAGACTGTCTATGAAACAGAAGATTTGCTTTCATACAAGGATCTTACCGGCAAAACTGTTCCCGGATACCCCAAACTTGGTTCCAAAAACCGTGAACAGAATCTAAAACTTTACAACCAGTATCTGGACACCGTAGAAAACTATGACAGTTTCTTCAGAATGAACGTTCCTTTTGTAGAAGCGGTGCTTACCTATTCTGTACGTACACAAAGTTACAAAAACCCCTCTTCCTATGTTCTTGTTATTGAAAAAATTGAATTCCGCAACGTCAGTACAGGAAAAAAAATAAAGACAGTAATGCCTTTAATACACTGCCCTTACCAGTATACACCTTCTGTAGATATAGACTGGCGAACAGAATCAGTGCAGAAGTCTGACTACGAAGAAATGCTCAAACAGAACCGCCTTAAAAAACAGGCCGAACTTGATGCTCAGAAAAAAGAAGAGCAGAAGCAGAAAAAAGAGCAAAAAAAAGAAGAGCAGGAGCAGAAAAAAGAACAGAAAAAAGAAGAGCAAGAGCAGAAAAAAGAACAGAAAAAAAAGGCAAAATCTGCATCTTCCAAAAGCAGTAAACAGGATCCCCGTGACACAATATGTTCTTTGCTATATGAATTTATTCCGGGTGCAGTAAACTTTTACGCAAATGACAAATCTGCCTATATTACAGTCGGTTACACGGCAACACTCGGTCTTTCTGACAATATGTTTATAGGCGGAAACCTTGAAGCCGGATGTGGTGGAACAGCTTTTTTCTCGGTTACACAAAGCGATGATTATTACTATGACAGTTCGTATTATGAAACAGATGATACCGCAGAACCTGTTTTAACATGCAGCGGAATTCTGGGAGCATCTTATAACATTGCAAAGTATTTAAGGGCAAGCGTCTACGGTGAAGGCGGATACATATTAAACGAACTCGGCGGCGGAGTCGGGGCAAGCCTTGAGCTTTACATTCCAAAGTCATTCGGTATAATGGTTTCTTCGTCTGTTCTGTATAACGACACAAACAAATTTATGCTCAAGTATTCAGCAGGAATAGAACTCTGTTTCTAAAGAGAGTCTTCAAGAAGCCCGTTTACCGGATTTTTAGAGATATTCTAAAGCACAAGTGTTCCTGAACATTCCACTTCTCTTCCGGAACGTATGCTGTCTTCAAGAACCGAGTCTATTCTGACATTTACTTCGGTTCCGGGAGCAGGAATAAAACCTTTTGAAGGCACCAGACACTCTACATGAAGAAAATTTTCTGTAACAGCATTTACGCGCACAAAGTTTGCGGCAGAAGGAGAAGACAGTCTTAAAGAGCGGCTGTTTTCTACAATTGCAGGAAGAATTTTTCCCTTGAATGAAGAAATATATGCGGTTTTGCCTTCCACAGCCTTTTCAAACAGCCATTTTACTCTTTCGCCTTTAATGCGCTCGGGAATCTGCGGTTTCATTGAATAAGCCTTTGTTCCGGGTCTTGCAGAAAAAGGAAATGCATGTATCCACGAAAACTGTGCCGCGCTGCAGAGAGACTGTGTAAGTGCAAAATCATCTTCTGTTTCTGAAGGAAAGCCCGCAATAATGTCACAGGAAATAAACGGATTGTTCTTTGCCTTTCTTAATAGTTCTACCGCTTTCAATACTGAATCTCTGTCGTAGGGACGGCTCATAAGATTGAGTATTCTGTCGCTTCCTGACTGTATGCTCAGATGAAATGAAGGCTGTACCCTGTCAGAAGAAAGAATACTGCAAAGCGCGGGTGTAATATGCTGCGGATAAAAGCTTGAAACACGGAATTTTATGGAAGATGTTTCTTTAAGCAAAAGTTCCAGAAGTGAGCCAAAAGAAAGTTTTGTTCCGTTAAAGTCGCCCGCATACTGGCTTAAGTTTACTCCTGTAAAAACAGCTTCCCTAACACCGGTGTCTTCCATTGTTTTAATGCGTTCAAGAACAGTCTGTGCGTCAAGGGAAACAGATGTTCCGCGTGCAAGATGTATTCTGCAGAATGTGCACGAATTGTTACAGCCGTCCTGTATTTTTATTGAAGCACGGCTGTGTTTTTCAAAAACCGGCGTGTAAAGTACAAAAGCATCTTTTTTTTCTGAAGAAGAGGATTTTATTATGGAATCAATCTTTGCCAGAGAAAGTCGACCGTCAGTACCGGACGCAGACCCGGCAGCCATTGCTAGTGCAATATCTTTAAGTACAGACTTTTTTTGTCCTGGAAGAATGCATATTCGTTCAGGGCATATCTGCGTTATGGCATTTCCTTCAAGTTCTGCATAGCAGCCGGTAACAATAACCATGGCCGCCGGGCATTTGTCAAGAACAAGACGGATTATTCTGCGGGCTTTCTGTTCTGCTTTGCCTGTTACTGTACAGGTATTTATTACGGCAAGCGCAACACTGCTGTCGGGAAGGGAACGGGCTGTACAGGATTCCATGTCGGTAATAAATCCGGCATTGCAGAAAGCACGAGCCGCCCCCTCTGACTCATCCTGATTGAGCCTGCATCCAAGAGTTTCAAAATGTACTTTAAGGGTTGCTTTCATTACTGAATTTTTGACTGGCACCTGGCTTTTCCGCGGGTAGCATCATACTGAGTCGGATTAAGGGACAACGCCTGGTTGTAGGCAGAAAGTGCACTTTTCCAGTTTCCTGTCATTTCACGGGAATAACCGAGTCTGGCCCACCAGTAATCCCTTAACGGTTCTGTACGGACTGCAGTCGTAAAGGCAATATCTGCATGTTCGTAACGGGCCTGTCTTATATAGATTTCGCCCATATAAAAGTAAACTCTTCCCACGCGGCTTCCGTTTTCTGGAACATTGGCTATGTAGCGCTGGAACATATTAAGGGCTTCGTTGTTTTTGCCAAGATAATATTTTGCTTCACCCAAAACTTCAATAAGCCTTACATCGTAGGAATTTATCTTGCGTGCTTCAATGGCTCTCTGTTCGGCTTCGTTGTACTGCCTGTTTGCAACAAGAGCCCAGCAGAGTACGCTGTAAGAATCCATATTGTTGGGGTTTGCACTTATTTCATCTTCGCAGACTTTGATTGATTCCTTGTAGTTGCCTTCATTATAGAGCTTGAGCGCATCAGGCTTGGAATCCTGTGAAAATGCAGAAACGGATGCAAATGCAATAAAAACGAGCGGAATACATCTTTTTAAAACAGAATTCATTTTAAAACCCCGCCGTCATGGAGCATTTTCCGGTAAAGCTAGAACCCGGTTCAAGTACAACCTGACTTGAAGATATATCGCCAAAAACAGAACCTGTTGAAGAAACATAGACAACTTTTTTGCCTGAAATATTTCCTTTGACCCTGCCTCTGACCAAAACCCTTTCTGCACTAATATCTGCGTTGACTTCTGCATCGGTGTCTATAAGCAGATCACTTGTAGCTTCGATATTGCCGTTCACTTTTCCTTTAATCATAAAAGGCTTGGCAAAGCGGATTGTTCCGGTAAATGAAATATCGGAAGCCATTACTGTATCAAAATCTTCCTCATCTGTCTCAAAAGGAGTCGAATCTTTTATTTCAAACATGTTTCTATTTTAATTGGAATTATAAATGTAGTCAATAAAGGCAACCTCTAAAGGCTGTCTCAAAAAAAAACTGCAATTTTCAGAGACTCCTTTAAATGTTAATAACGTTTGCCTTGTAGGAACAGCGTTCTACTTCTGCGGAATATTCTGAAGGTGTTTTTCCCGTATACTGCTTGAACTCATGTATAAAATGCGCCTGGTCGTAATACCTGTAGTCTGATGCAAGTTTTGAAAAGGACGAAACATTACCTTTGTTCATTTCACTTACCACAAACTGAATTCTGACTATTCCGCAGAACTGCTTGGCACTCATTCCGGAGTGGTTTTCAAAAATGTGGTTTATATAACGCGCAGAATATCCTGTAAGAACTTCAAGTTCGCTTATTTTGAGCATTCCTTTTTTTGCAACAATAAGACGGATTATCTGTCTGTAAAGCTGGTGCTGCGAACTGACTTTTTTGTTTCTGTAGTGCCTGTATTCTTCCATAAAAGTACACATTCTTGTAGTGAATGTAGTCTGTTCAGCCATTTTCTCTATAAGAAGGCGCATATCCGAAAAGTCAGAAAGAAGCAGCTCTTTGCCGGCCATGTCCTTTACATCAAGATCTTCAAAACACGGGTTTTCGCCAGGCTGGAACCTTATGCCAAAATAGTCGGCACCGCTTTTTATTGTAAAGACACCCTGCTCCACGGTCTGTCCAAGAACATACGCATTTATATTCCCGCGGTCGTAGCAGAAAATTATATTGCTGCAGCCGTCTGCCAGAAACGGAACAGAAACTGTTTTGTCACTGCCGCTGAAACTGTAGAAATGTGAAATTCCGCAGGAAGCTATAACGCGCTGATAAAATTTTTTTGTTTCAAAAACGAGAAAAGGCTGAATTGTTTTGATGTGAAAAATGTCGTCTTCCATGAGCGTAACCCCTTGATATGAAATTTGGCAAAAAAAAAGACGCGAACGGTTTAAACCATTCACGTCTTCGTATTGAAACTATTCTGCCTTAAAAACGACTTTTTGTCAATCAGTTCCGGTAGAATTGTGTCCCGGCTGAATTTGGTTTTGAATTACTTCCAGCCGGTTAAATAACACTCTTGAACCTGTCGTATCTGAGCGGTGAAATATCTGCAGGACAACTGCCAGTTACAATAAGTTCTGCAATATTGTAGGCAGCCGCAGGACCTATTCCAAAGCCGTGACCGCTGAAACCGCACTCGATATAAAGTCCCGGAACTTCGTCACATTTGCTTACTGTCGCAACAACGTCCGAACTGTGGTCTTCGTAGCCGCTCCAGGTTCTTACGATTTTTGCATTTGACAGAAGCGGGAAGTACCCCATTATTCCGCGGCTGCAGCATGAAGCAAAGTCTCCCGTAGAAAAAGGATAGTCATTGTTGATTACGACAGGATCATCTTCAAAGCCGTCGTGCCCTCCGAACACAAACGAACCGTGTTTGGTCTGGTGACCGTAAAAGTCTGCAGCTGCTGTTCCGAGCATCTGTTCAAACATCTGTGGCTCTGCTTCGGTAACAAGACATTGCAGAACTCTTTTTCTCATGGGAATATTTATTCCAACGGTTCCAAGTATTTCATTGCTTTCAAATCCAGCGGCGACGACAACTGAAGGTGCATAGAATTTCTGTTCGGGAGTTTCGACACCGCACACTTTGCCCTTTTCTGTAATTATTTTTTTTACAGGACAGCCGGTTACAAAATCTGCACCAAGAGCGCGGGCAGCCTTGTAGTAACCGAGCGTTGTTGTAAGCGGGTTTGCATGGCCGTCTGTTGGACACCAGCTTGCTCCTATTACTGCATCTGAAAGATATGGATTTATTTTTTTGACTTCTTCTGCAGTAAGCATCTGAACGTCTACACCGCATTTTATTGCATTGTCTGCAAGTGTCTTTAATTTTTCCATATGGGCAGGCGTTTTTCCAAGACGAAGATTTCCCTTCTGCTTGTATTCTGTGTCTACTCCCAGTTCTTCGGAAAGATGCGGCCAGATGTTTTTTACACCCCAGACCATAAGCGGAAGTTCCTTTGGATCTCGCCCGCTTTGTCTTACTCCGCCGCCGTTCCGTGACGAGCCGCCGTTTCCAATATATTCAGATGCTTCCAGAACAATTACTGAAAGTCCTTTTTTTGCAAGATAATATGCGGTTGCATTTCCAACAATTCCCGCACCAATAACAATAGCATCAGCAGTTGTAAGCATATATTCTCCTATAAAAAAGTTACCTGCACTCGTTGCCAAGAACAGACATTTCTGTGGGTCTTACAGGTCCGCGGCTGGTCGCAGGAACAATAACTGCGGGACTCACTTTCTGTTCGGCTGCAACAATTCCCTTTACAAGACGGGAACATGTCTGTCCCTGACAGAGTCCCATTCCGCATCTGAGATAACGGCGGATTTCGGGCATGGTAAACATTCCGTCATGAACAGCACGCCTTATTTCACCTTTTGTAATTTCTTCGCAGCGGCATATTATCATATCGTCATCAGGGCCCGAAACAAACGGTCCTATATCTCGATTTCTGTCATTCATAGTTTCACCTCAATTTTTTTTACAGCTGTATCTGATTTTCAATTCTTCTTGAAAAAGCGTGCACTCATAGCATAGTCCACAGGAACCTTCATTGTAAGAAGATTTGTGTGGTCAAATGCAGGGCTTGTCCTGACGCTTACAACTTCTGCATCACATACGGGTTTTCCGCTTCTGTCCAAAGCCGTTCCTTTGTCTCCGGCTGCAGGAAGAGGCAAAAACTCGTACGGAAGCGTTACACTTGCGAATCCGCTTTCAAAACTTTCGTTTACCAAAAAGATTGCCTGACCGGAACATGAAGCTACGCACAAACCGCAGCCTGTACACGGGGAAGGATTTTCTACCTGCGGAAGAGCCGTAATGCACGAACCTATTTTAATGCAGTGTTTTGCACAGGCGTCCTGACAAGGATTGCACGGAATATTCTGCGTACATTCTATTACAGGATGGATTCCTTTCTGAACAGTAACTCCGGGGAAGCGCCCGATTTCATCTGCAGCAACAAATCCTTTTGTAAGAAGATTCATTGAAACAGGAATTCCTTCATCAGTTTTTTCTATAAACTTTCCCTTGTTTCCGGGAGCAAACATTCCCTGTCTCAAAGAATCAAGATCTGCAGCAAAGTCAGATTCTGATTTTTTCATTGAATCTTCATCTGTGTATCCAAGACGGAATGCAGCACGGAGTCCTGCCATGCGTCCCTTGATCATCGCAGAACTTGCTTCTTCAATTCCTGAAACATCACCTGCAGCGAAAATACACGGAACAGAAGTTTCACCGTATTCATCCACAATCGGAACCTGACCGCCGCGGCGCGGATTGTCTTCCATCTTTACTCCTGCCATTTTCAAAAGCTGACTCATCGGAGAAAGACCGACTGCAACACAAATTGTATCTACATCAAAATGCTTTTCTGTTCCGGGAATAATTTTGAAATGTTCGTCGACCTGTCCAATAACAACACCTGTTACACAGTCTGTTCCTTCTGCCTTTTTGATTGTGTGCGAAAGATAAAACGGAACTCCTGTACGCGCAACCTTTGCTGCATGGACTCCATAACCGCCGATTCTTGGAGCCGCATCTACAAGGGCAACAACTTCACATCCGGCCTGAAGAAGCTGGAAGCTTACAACAAGACCTACGTTTCCGCTTCCGAGCATAAGTACTTTTGATCCGGGCTTAACGCCGTGAAGGTTCATCATAGTTTGGGCAGCACCGGCTCCAATTACTCCTGGAAGTGTCCATCCGTCAAACGGAACCATATTCTCTGAAGCTCCGGTTGCGATTATTATGCTGTCACCCCTGTAATGGCAGATTTGTCCGTCATGGTTCACTGTAACTTCATTATTCAGATACATTCCGGTTACGGTAGAATTGAGCTGAACTTTTACTCCTGCATCAGATGCTTCCTTTAAAAGCTGTTCACCGATTTTGAATCCGCGTATTTTTGCCTTGTGTTCCTTGCTTCCGAAAAATTTGTGTATCTGCTTGAAAAGCTGTCCACCGGGTCTGTGGTTTTCGTCAAATACAATTACAGACATTCCGCGGCCGGCTGCTTCTATTGCGGCAGAAAGACCTGCTGGTCCTGCACCGACTACAATAAGATTATATCTTTCCATATCAATTCACCTACCAAGTTTTTTTATCAGAAGCTCCGTACTGGGTCTGAACTTTCATTCCGGCCTTAAGCGGAGTCACGCAGGTTCTTGTATTGGGTTTTCCGTCTACAATCATAACACAGTCTGTACATCTTCCGATGGCACAGAAAATTCCGCGAGGAAGATGAAACCTTGATGTATAGCGGTGTACCAAAACACCGTCTGCCCTTAACGCAGCTGCAATAGGTTCGCCTTCATAGCCCTGCATTTCTTTTCCGTCAAGCGTAAAAGTAACGAGAGCTCCCTTCTCTGGCTTTCCTAAAATTGGATGCTCTGTAATTCTTTCCATTTGTAACCTCTGTTCAAAACCGGTAACTGCCGGATGTTGAAAATAATTTACAGCAAGCAGATATTTTTATATTGTAAAAAAAAGAACTTTGAAATAATTTTCACAGCATTGTTTTTTTTTGTAAAAATCGGAATTGACTTTTTTTTATATCGGAATATGATTTTGTAAAAAGGTAAAGGTGCCAAAAGTGTATGCAAAACATGCGCTTAAGGCACCTTAATTTTTTTATATATTTTCTGGAGGAATAAAATGGGATTCGAGTCAGAATATCCAAAGGTAGATTTTCTTTATTTGAATGAAAAAGATATGATTGCGGCCGGCGTCGAAAATATGGGTGCATGCATTGACACCATGGAAGAACTTTTTTCTTTAATAGGAAAAGGTGATTACAGAATGGGAGGCGCCAACGGAAACGAGCACGGACTTAAAATGAGTTTTCCAGAAAAAAGCGACATTCCCGGTTTTCCTGTAAACGGACCCGACTACCGCTTTATGGCAATGCCCGCTTATGTAGGCGGATCCTTCAAAATGTGCGGCGTAAAATGTTACGGTTCAAACCAGACAAACCGCGGCAAAGGACTTCCCCGCTCGGTTCTTATGCTTACACTCATGGACTATGAAACAGGAGCACCGCGCGCCTACATGTCTGCAAACCTTTTGAGTTCAATGAGAACAGGTGCTGTTCCTGGACTCGGTGTAAGATATCTTTCTGTAAAGGAACCCGAAGTTGCTTCAATAATCGGCCCCGGTGTTATGGGAAGAACTGCAATCATGGCAATTACCGCAGAAAAGCCTTCTGTAAAAACAGTTAAAATCAAAGGACGCGGAAAAAAGGGAATTGAAGATTTTATTTCTTTCTGCAAGGAAAGATGTCCTTCAATAACAACCTTTGAAGTCTGTGACACAATAGAAGACGCTGCAAAAAATTCTGACATAATTTATTTTGGAACAACCAATACGGCAAAATTTGAAGACAATCCTTACCTTAACGCTTCATGGATTAAACCCGGTGCACTTGTAATAAGCACAAGCGCACTTCTTATGGATGAAGAATTTCTTTCTGATACATCAAAATGCAAACTCGTAAGTGATGACTACAAAATGTATGAAGGCTGGGGAAAAGGAAAGGAAGCACCGACACAAAAAACTGTTTCTACACTTATAGGAATGGCCTTTTACGATGCAGTTGCTGCAGGAAAAATTAAGGAAAGCGATGTAACTGATATAGGCGATATTGTAAACAAAGTAAAGGCAGGACGCGACAGTGAAAACCAGATTATAGTTTATGCCGTCGGCGGAATGCCTACAGAAGATGTAGCCTGGGGATGCAGAATGCTTGAAAATGCAAAAAAGAACGATATAGGAACAAAGCTCACCCTCTGGGACAAACCTGAATGGGTATGATAATAAAGTAGGGGCTGTCTTAGAAGTTATCCAACACTTCATAAGGACAGCCCCCTTTTAAGGAAATTGTTTTATTCAAACTTAATCATTTTAATTCCAGGCCAAGCGTTATTTTTCCAAAATTCAGGTTCATAAGTTATTGTACCATCTTCGTTTGTTACTTCAACTAGATTAGTACCAGAAGTCCATAAATATGCATACGGTGTTTCTGGAAGTTTTGAAAGTTCTGAATAGAAGTAAAGTCTTATAAAACCTTCATCAGGTTCTGTAGTTGGATTGTCTGTTCTTTCAGAAACAACAGATTGATATTTAAGATTTCCGTATTCATCATATCCATACAAATCCCCGAATTTGAAGCAATAAACTGATTTATCTGTTAATTCAAAATCGGCGTCAAAAGATTGTATTCCATTATTATTATTGAATATATAGTTTAATTTTGTAGTACCTTCTGGTAAATCTGATTTATTTACATCAGTGTAATACCAAGCGTTAGCTTTTTTATAAGTTACATCAACTTTGCAATCATCTGTTAGAGAAAACTTTGCGACAACAGGTTCAGATTCTGGATTTTTGAAATACAGTTTATCTTCTCCATATTCATTTTGCTTTTGTTCACACGAACTACCATTTGGCATTTTAAATTCTATTGGGTAAAGGTTTAAACTGCTCCAAGGATCGTAGACTTTAGGAAGATTTGTATCTGCATACAGTAAAACAAAATATACTTCACCATTACCAGGAATAAATATTGAATTTAAATCTTTTGTTACAGTCCATTCATCATTTATATGCCCTGCAAAATACAAAGAAGTATCAGGATACTTACTTAAATATTCTTCTTTTGTAGTTTCAATAGTTTTTATGTTATCAATTGTAAGAATACATTTTTTACTTGTTAAAAATGAAATATATGGAATTCTAAAAGTTTCTTCCTTGAGCTGAAATGAATGAACAAAGAAATCAATTTTTGTTTTTTCTCCAGCTTTAAGAGTTATTTTATCTGAACCAGTACTATCTGTTATATTATTACCAACATGTGTCCATATACCTAATTCACCTTCTGCAAGATCTACATCACTTGTTATTTCAAAGTTTATTTCATAACTTTCTCCGCAGTCTAATTCATTTTTGCTTAAAATAATATCTGAACCACGTTGAAATTTGTCTTTAACGTCTTTGGTAAATTCAAATTTTGCTCCATTTGAAGTACCGGTAGCCGATATATTTTCCAATTCATCTTCATTATTAGCCCAACAGAGTACAGGTAAAGCATTTTTTTCTATAGGCGTAATTTTGAAGTTTTTTACATAAACAACTTCAGCACATCCTACCGCTATTAAAAATTCGCCTTTTATCCAGCCTTTATTTCCAATTGTTCCAGTTTCTACTGTATATGTTTTATAGTCTGTTCCGAGTTTAAAATATTTACCACTAGCAGGAGTGGTTAACTTAGAAGCTTTTGCAGTTAAAAAAACAAGACTTTCTTTGTTTGATTTAAGATCCACACTTATCTGATAATTTTTGTTACTTTCTACCGGAAGTTTTTCATTTGTATATATACAGTAATTCCATATATTATTATTTTTAAAAGCTACTGCGTCTGTATTTTTAATTACAAATTCATTATCACTTTTTTCAACAGTAACTTTTTCTTTATCTGAAGATTCAAAATCTAATTTTGAATAGAAAATATTTTTTTCAAGTTCTTCTTTTTCTGCGTCTGTAAGTTTTGCATCTTTTATTTCACTTGTATCGGCTGCGCTGCCGTCTTCGTTTTTAAGGTTTGCTTTAATTATGCTGTCTGCTGAATTGATTTTAACAGTTGCAGTAATTGAAATTGTTGCGCTTGAAGATTCTTGTGCAGCAATTTTTTCTATTACGACATTTCCGGCAAGTTCAAGTTTTGTTACACCTGGATTAATAATCACATTTTCAAATGAACTGCCTGTTTCTGCGTCAAGTTTACAATCTGCAAAAATCAAAGTGTTTTTTACAGAAATTGTGTCATTGTTTTTAAGAGCAATTCTTACATCTTTTTTTTGAACTATAAGTCTTAAAACTGTAGTATTTTCTATATGGATTGAATTTGCTCCACCGCCATTTACATTGATTTCATCAATTTCATTACAATTAATTACTGAAAAATCTCCGTTGCCAACTTCTTCTGCAACATTAATGTTTGAAATATTCTTCATTTCTTCAAACTTAACACCTGTTGCTTTTACAGTAAAAGTTGCTTTCTTTAAATCTCCATTTTTAATCGTAAGAGCTTTGTCAATTGTGTAAGAACCATTGTCCGTTACAGAAAGTTTTTCGCTTTCCAAATCGATTGTAGTTCCTGGTTCTGCAGATTGAAGTCTGCTTTGTAAGGTTACGGTTTGATTGTTATCAGAATCGGAAGGGTTGTTTTGGCAGGAAACTAAAAGAGCTGCTGTCAACGCAATAAATAAAAATTTTTTCATTTTTTTATATCTCCGTTAATAAAGTTAATTAATCTTACCCCCCCCCACTTCACTTTGTCAATATTTTTATTTACATTTACAAAAGTTATTTTTTCAGAAATATTTTTTTCAATAAAAAAGGGGCTGTCTCAAAAGTACGAGAATGTAATGGGGATTATTGATGCTTGGTTATGATTTTAAGCAAATTGCAAGACTGAGCTAAGAAACCAACGAACAGGGAAAAGTCGATTTCTGAAAAAAAGGATTTTGAAATGAAAAAAAAGGCTGTCCTTTTGAAGTGTTGGATAACTTCTAAGACAGCCCCTCGTGCAGTATTAATCAGAAACACATCTAAGGCTGCCTGAAGATTGCATTACTTCTTCGGTAACCTGATCATATTCAACCACGAGTCCATCATAATTTTTTACACATTCATACAGGGGTTTGTCGCGGCCTTTTATTTCTTTAAGTTCAAGTCCGCTTACACCCCATTTCAAAAGTAGCGAATTCTCATAGTCAAGATTGTATCAATATTGTAGTAGAGAACTTTCGCCATACTTAGTCCACATTGGCTTCGATGCTTTCACCGGTAACAGTACGCTCCGGAATATCTATATCGGGGAACTTTTCATGAAGAGCCTGCTCAATAATCTTTACACAACCGTCTATTCCAAGGCGCGCACTGTTGAGTGTAAGATCGTAGTTTACAGGATTTGTCCAGTAGTTTCCGCCGGTGTAATAACTGTAATATTCTGCGCGGTACTTGTCTGTTTCTGTAATTGAAATATCTGCAGTTTCGGCAGTAACACCCATCTTTGCCATAATTCTGGGACGGCAGAAACTTCTTGGTGCTTCAATATAAATGCTGAATGTTCTCGCTGAATCTTTAAGAATCCAGTCGGCGGCTTTTCCTACAATTACGCAGCTTTCTGTTTTTGAAAGTTCCATGATAATCTGTTTTTCATATTCAAAGAGCTGGTCATCAGAAACAAACTTACTGTGTTCAGGTTCGGGGTTTTTACGGCGCGGAAGTCCTGAAAGAAGTGCAGAAAGTCCCTTTTTCTTGCTGTGAAGCCTTTCGTTGACTTCTTCAAAAAGTTGTCTGTCTATTCCGCTCATCTGTGAAGCAAGTGTGAGAATTCTGTTTTCGTAACAATGAATACCCAAATCTTTGGCAACACGGCTTGCAATTTCTTTTCCGCCGGAACCGAATCCGCGGGCAACTGTAATTGTATAATTTTCCATTTTATTCCTCCATTAGTAAATTAATTTTTGCGGTCCAAATCATTAATGTATCTTCCCAAAAATTCACGCATTCTAGCGGTTTTTGGATTTTTGAATATAACATCAGGAGTGTCGTTTTCTACAATGAATCCGTTGTCCATAAAAATTGTACGCGTAGAAACGTCACGGGCAAAAGCCATTTCGTGGGTAACAATCATCATTGTAAGACCTTCCTTTGCAAGTTCCTTCATTACGTTAAGAACTTCGCCGACCATCTCGGGGTCAAGTGCAGATGTAGGTTCATCGAACAAAAGCATTTCGGGCTGCATCGTAAGTGCACGCGCAATTGCAACACGCTGTTTCTGTCCGCCGGAAAGCTGTGCCGGATGTGCATTGATATAAGGTGCCATTCCTACATGACGCAGATATTTTATTGCAAGAAATTCTGCTTCATCTTTTTTCATCTTAAGAACTTTTGTTGTTCCTGCCATGCAGTTCTGAAGAACAGTCATGTTGTTGAACAGGTTGAATGACTGGAAAACCATTCCAACCTTCGTGCGGAATTTATTGAGTTCCTTTGAATTGGAACCGACTTCTTTACCGTCAAAAATTATTTTTCCTGCAGTCTTTGTTTCAAGACCGTTTATGCATCTGAGCATTGTAGACTTTCCCGAACCGGACGAGCCTATTACGCAGACAACTTCGCCTCTGTTGACGCAAAAATCAAGATCCTTAAGTACCTCATGAGAACCAAAGTTCTTTACAAGATGCTCTACCTTTAACAGCGGCTCCTTATCCATATATTCCTCCAAAATACAATCAGTAAAATCAGAACCGCTATTCAGCACTGTCGCCCATGTACTGGACCGCAAGCTCATAGTCCTTCTGCTCAAATGCCTTCTTTTCAACAGACTTCAGTATCTTTGTAAATACTGTACAGATAATGAAATAGAAAATTGCACAGATTATGTAAGACTCAAAGTATCTGTAATAAATTCCGGCGGCACTCTTTGTTGCAAAGTACAGTTCGTAAACACCGATGACGTTCAAAACAGATGTCATCTTAAGATTTGTCAAAAACTGGTTTACCATTTCGGGAACTATATTTCTGAAAGCCTGCGGAAGAATTACGCAGAACATTGTCTTTGTGTGACTCATGCCCAGTGCAAAACCGCCTTCAAGTTGGCCCTTGTCTATTGAAATGATTCCGCCGCGGACAGTTTCTGCCATGTATGCGCCGGTATTCATCATGAGTACGATAAGCGAGGCCAGAAACGGAGAAATATCTATTCCGGAATTTTTAAGGCCGTAATAAAAAACCATAGCCTGAACCATCATAGGAGTTCCGCGGAATACAGCAACAAAAGCCGAGCACAGGGGCTTAAGAACCCTAAACACAATTTTTCTTCCTATTCCGTCGCCTTTGGCAATGGGTGTTGCCTGAACAAGACCAATGGCAAATCCCAAAATGTATCCCAATACAGTTCCTAAAATGGCAATCTCAAGGGTAAGAACTGTTCCTTTCAAAAAGTAGTTCCAGTAGTTCTTGAATATGTACCATAGCCAGTAAAGCAAACCTTGATTGTTCATAGTAAAATCCTAAGCTGTTAAATAATTTGCACTCCCGGGTCTTAGGGCGGGAAGCCCTAGGAGATGGGGGTGTGGAGGCAACGAAGTGCCGACCAGGGGGAAGGCTTTCCCCCTCCCCTTTATTCTGAACATCAGTTACTGAGAGGCTGTGTCTCAATAGCGATTTTCATGTATTTGTCCATTGATTCCTGGTTCCAGCCGATTGCCTTCATTGCTGTCTTGAGTGCATCTACGGCTACTTTGTTTCCGTCAAGTACAGAAGGTGTACAGGTGTCTGAAGCATCGGGCGGTGTTACAAAGTCGTGGCCTTCTTCGAGGTTTACAATCACAACGTTGGGGTTTGAAAGGCATCCTGAATAAGCTGTAGGCCAGTCCATAACGCCGCAGTCAACGTCACCCATTGCAACTTTCATTATTACTTCGGTACATGTGTCGGGGTAAGGAAGAATTACAGGCTCCGGTACCTGGTTGATGTAAGCCGGCCAGTTTGTGTTAATCTGAGTTGTAAACTTGAGTCCCTTGAACTGCTCGAGTTTTGTGTATGAAGCATAGGGGCTGTCCTTTTTTACAACGATTACGTTAAAGCGGTTGTAGTAAGGATCAATGTAATCAAGGAACTTGTCGCGCTCTTCTGAATAAATGCTTCCTGATTCTACAAGATCATAGTCACCGGCCTTGAGTCCCATCCAGATTGATGCCCAGTCGTTTTTGTGTACTTCGAGTTCGAGTCCCATTTCGTCTGCAAGCAGCTGTGAGAAGATTATGTCAAATCCGAATGTATAGTCAGGTGAACCGTAAATTGGTGCAGCGGTATATTCAGGATGACCCGGAACAGTTTTTGAAGGCTGTGTCCAGTTGAACGGAGCATAGGCACATTCGATTCCTACACGGAGCTTTCCTTTTACTGCCTTTGCAAATTCTGCATATTCGGGTTTTCCGGTATAGACGAATTCAGGTTCGGCTTTTTTCTTGCTGCATCCGGTAAACATTCCGCCCAATGCTGCAACTGCTGAAAAAACTGCTGCTGCCCTTAAAATAGATTTTTTCATAGGTTCCTCCAGGTTGAATTAAAAAAAAAGACGCAGAACCTTTCCTGAACCGAAAAGATTCTGCGTCTTCGCAATGAGAATCTTATACCCTTTTTATGCCTTAATGTCAATAAAATAGAACATATATCTTTTTCTGACTTCCGTTTTTTACAAATCGGCGGAACAGCTGCGGATGCGGAACTGAAGACGAGAAACAGCGCGCACGGAACAGACACAAAAAGCAGGGTTCTGTTCTATTGTAAAAAATGCAATATATATGTAGAATATAATGCAGTGAACGTATTTTACCAATTTTTAACATTCAGAAAAAATGCAACATTTGCCACCTTTGCCGCTGTCTGTGCCCTTCTGTTTTCATGCGCCTCTTCCCCGGACAAACAGAAAACGGCAGATTCTGTTCCCGAAGGACTTACGGTTCTGCAGGCGGCAGGTGAACAGGAAGTGCAAACTCTTACACTTGCCTTTGCCGGTGACATAATGGCACACAAGCATAATGTTCGCGGAAACTTCAGTGAAATTTACAAAGACATTGAGCCTCTGCTTAAAAAAAGCGATCTTGCATTTGTAAATCTTGAAACTACTGTTGACGATTCAAAGGAATATTCGAGCTACCCGAATTTTAATGTAAAGCACGCCTACCCTGACGCGGCAATTTCTGCGGGGTTCAATGTATTCAGCCTTGCAAACAACCACACGAATGATTACGGGCTTGACGGAATGCGTGCCACAAAAAAATACTTTGAAAAACAAAGCGCCCTGTACGCAGACTCTGAACGCAAAGTTTATTCGGCCGGAATAAAAGATTCAAAGAACGCACCTCTTACATTCGCGCTCATTGACGCGGCAGGCTGGAAAGTCCTTTACTGTGCTGTGACGGAAGTTCTAAACAGAAACGATTTTTCTTCTTACATAGATTATGTAAGGCCTTCTGAAAAACAGCGCAGATTGTTTCTTGAAGAACTCAAAATGCTGCGGCAGAAAAATGAATGCGACCTTTTTGTTTTAAGCCTTCACACTGCCGAAGAAGAATATGTTCCTGGAGTTTCGGACATGCAGAAAAAATTCTATACAGACATACTTAACGCCGGTGTAGATATAATAAATGCAAACCATCCGCATATTGCAAAAGAATGGAATGTATATGCAGATGAAAACGGAGCGGCAAGAAAAATTGTTTTCTTTTCGCAGGGGAACACAATCAGCGGCCAGAGAAGGGAGCCTGACTTCAGCAACCCTTCCTGCAGCAGGGATTATACAGGCGATGCATTTATAACAAATGTTGTGGTTTCAAAAGATTCGCGCGGAATTGTAATTGAACAGGTGGATCCGGTTCTTATTACGACATACATTACACCTTCATGGCACTTTGTAATAAAAGTTCTTGACGATGAATTTATTGAAGAGCTTAAACTTAAAAAACAAAAAACATGGGCGAACTATCTTGGAGAAAGAAAAAAACTAATGGAAAAAATTAAAGGAAATATTATATGGCAATAAACTACAAAAATCTGCCGGTGTACGCGCAGAAACAGAAAATTCTTGACACACTCAAAACAAATCAGGTTATAGTCGTTCAAAGTCCTACAGGAAGCGGAAAAACCACACAGCTTCCGGTTATTCTTCATGAAGCGGGTTACTCACAAAACGGAATGATTGCCGTAACCCAGCCAAGAAGAATTGCGGCCCTGAGCGTAAGCGAATTCATTGCAAAGCAGCTCAAGACAAAATTTCCGGGCCTTGTCGGATACAAAATGCGTTTCGAAGACAAGACAGATGCAACGACAAAAATCAAAATCATGACAGACGGAATTCTTCTTCAGGAAATGAAACTGGACCCGTGGATGAGTAAGTATTCTGTCATTATGGTTGACGAAGCGCACGAACGCAGCCTTAACATTGATTTTGTTCTTGGACTTCTAAAAAGAATTCTTGCAGTCAGAAAAGATTTCAAGGTAATTGTCAGTTCGGCAACGATGAACGCAGAATCTTTCAGCGAATATTTTGGCGGCTGTCCGATTGTTACAATAGAGACGCAGGTCTTTCCGGTCACGATGGTTTATGACCCGCCGGCTGTACACGCGTCTACTGCAAGTGATGTTGCATGTGAAGCCCTTCTTGCAAAAATTGAGCAGACGATTGACCGCGTTCTTGACAACAAGGACAACGGTGACATACTCGTATTCCTTCCGGGAGAAAAAATTATCAAGGACTGTATGCAGCGGCTTTCAAACGCACAGTTCAGAAACAGAATTCATATTGTTCCGCTTTACGGAAGGCTTCCCAAAGAAGAACAGGAAAAAGTTTTTGACAGCGCACCTTTTGGAAAAAAGAAAGTTGTTCTGAGCACAAACATTGCAGAAACTTCGGTCACAATAAACGGCATCACGACAGTAATTGACTCGGGTCTTGCAAAACTCAATTTCTACAGTCCCAAAACATTTACGTCAAGCCTTATAGAAACACCGGTAAGCAAAGCCAGCTGCAACCAGCGTCGCGGAAGAGCCGGAAGGACGTGCGAAGGAACATGTTACAGGCTTTACCCCAGAAAAGATTTTGACACAAGACAAAACTACACGACAGAAGAAATATACCGCACAGACTTAAGCGAAGTTGTTTTGAGAATGTCAGAACTCGGAATAACTGACTTTGAAAAATTTGACTTTATTTCACCTCCGGCACACGAAGGACTTGTAGGAGCAGTAAACACGCTTACAATGCTTAAAGCAATAGAAAGCGACGGTTCACTAAGCAAAATAGGAAAGCTCATGGTAGAGTTCCCGCTCGAACCAAGAGTCAGCAGAATTATTGTAGAAAGCATTATGCGCTACCCCGACATTCTGGAAGAGTCACTTATCGCTGCTTCATTTTTAAGCGCGCAGTCACCGTTTGCACTTCCTGTAGGAGAAGAAATGGATGCACGCAGGGCACACCACGAGTTCAGGGACATACAGGGCGACTTTGTAACATACGTGAAACTGTTCCGCACATACATGTCAATGAACAACAAAGAACGATTCTGCAAAAACAATTACCTTGACGAACGCGTAATGGCCGAGATTCTAAACATAAAAACCCAGCTTGAACAGATTGTTTCAGAACGCCTGCAGCTGCCGATAACAGGAGGCGGCAGCATGGACAATTACCTGTGCTGCATTGCATCGGGAATGATTCAGTTTGTGTGCGTAAGGGAAGGACGCGAAAATTACAGAAGTCTTACAGCAGACCACATTTCAATCCACCCCGGTTCTTCTATGTTCAGAACAAATCCTCTTTACATTGTTGCCGGTGAAATTGTCAAAACAAGCAGAATGTTTGCAATGAGTGTTTCACCTCTTACAAAAAATCTTCTTGCTCAGATTGACCCGAACCTTGAACAGAGCCTCCTTAAAGTGCGCGGAAAGTCAGGAAGAAGCCTTACCGGAAACCTTGAATATTCAGGAAAGAATTTCAGGGATGCAAAAGAAAAAGTCGGCCGCAGTGACTCGCGTCTTGCAAGGAAAGAAAAATCAAAGTCAAAATCAGAAGATGAAGTTTCATTCGGCGGAATGGATTTCAGAATCCAGAAACAGAAGGGCAAAAAAACTGTACAGCTTCCGTTCACCCAGCTTAAAGCTGCAGTTGCGGCAGAACACAATGAAAGTATTCTTGCGAACATCGGCGCAATGAAAGGTTCAATTGTTATGGAAAAAGGCTACAGGCTTTTGTCCGGCGAAAAACTGGAACTCATTATAAAAGCCGTCAAAACGCTCAACCTTATGCCTCTTGCAGAAGACAAGTGGCAGCGCAAAATGAATATAAACATAAACGAGCCTGACGGACTTGAAACTCTGGTCGGAATGTCGTCATGTATAATGCGCGTAACGGTTGCAAAAAATTCCACAAAAGAATACGGCTTTATCTGTCTATTTACAGACGGCAACGGAACATACTGGTTCAAGGTTTCACGCGGTTTTACAACTGCGCTTAACGAAAATCTTTCATCACTTGAAAAACTCATTGATGACTGCAAAGACTCAAATCTCAGTTCAGCGCAGAAAGAAAAGATAAATATAATTTACCGCGTGCTTAACGGCATGTACGAATAGACATTTACTTTGCTGCTTCAGAAACAGAAGCAGAAACTGTTTCTGTTTCTGAAGCCTGTTCAACTACACTCCCAGATTCAACTGCAGCAGAAGTTTCAGATTCAGAGGCAACATTGTCTACAGAAACAGAATTGTCTGCGGACACATCATTATCTGCGGGCGCTGTTTCTTTTTCTGTAGCGGGAGCGGCATTCACATCAGATGATGTTTTGCTTCCGGCAGAAATATTTTCATCAGCATGGGACACTGCGTCTACAGGTTTGGAAGCAGACTGTTCCAGAATGCGTTTTGCTTTTTTTGCATTTGCATTTTTCTTTTTTACACCAAACTGGTAAGTCTTTTTATTTTCTGCAGAAGGCTCTTCCTTTTCTTCTGCATCGGCTGCAATAAGTTCTACAGAAGCACGGTTGCCTTCATACCTTCCCTTTGCCCAGATATCAAGCCCAGTTCCCTGTGTTGCAACATCTTCGCTTGCAATGTATTCGGAACAAATTTCTTCGAATTCAGGGCGGCCGTATTTTGCAAATTCTTTTCCCAAAGCATAGCGCAGTTTTTTTGTAACATCGCTTTTAAGGCTTTCGCGCGCAAGTTCAATTACAGCATCTGTTCCAGCATGATTGAATTCCAATAGATTTGCAGCAACGGTTACCTTTGTTGTGTCACCTATTTTTTTATCCTTAAGAACTTCAACAAGATATTCATTTCCCTCTTTTGTGTTCAACCGTGCAATTTCTTTGTAGCATTTGTCCTTGACTGCCTTCTGTTCATTTTTGTCGCGGCAGCGGTAAATAAGATAAGGAACAGCTTCTTTCATATCCCTTTTTCCGGCAGACTCAACGGCTTCGAGGCGTACTTTGTACTGTGAGTCGCGCAGAGCCTGCATGACAAGTGCGTCGGCTTTTGAATCATGAAAATAAGACATTCCCTTAAGAACATAAACCCTGAAGTTGGGGTCATCAGATTCGAATAGATCAAGAAGAATATCTTCGGACTCACTCTTTTCCATTGCACCGATTGCTTCGGCCGCATACATTCTCACAAAAGAGTTTTCATCTTCGTCCTGCGCAATTTCTGAAAGTTTATCCCAGGTTTCTACAGCCTTGATTTTTCCAAGAACACGCATGAGGGACTGCCTTTGTGCTACAGTCAGATCATCGCGGTCAATGTATGAAGAAAGAAACAAAGCCTCTTCCCTTCCGCCAAGATCTCCGAGTGCAGAAAGTGCTCCGTTAAAATACCTTTCCTCTTCTTTGTCCACAAGGTCAACCAAACCCGGAACAGCTTCTGTACAACCGGCAGCGGCAACATATTTAAAGCATGCATCCACAGTATCTTTTTTTTCATCATAGGGATCGTTGATTACTGCAACAGCATAGTCAGCAAGACACGGATCCTTGAGCTTTGTAAAATAAGCAAGAATCTTGTTTCTTATTGAAGGACTTTTTGTTGACTGAAACAAATCATAAATCGGATCAACAAACCTTAAGTCATCATTTTTTGTAAGTTCGTCCAAAAGTGTTGCAATATCTTCTTCAAGACCGTACCTGAATGTATCGCTGCATTCCTTTACATAAGAGTCACTCTCATCTGCCTGGGCCAAAAATGATTCTGACTTTACAGAAGGACGCTTTGGTTCAGGGTATATTTTTTCTATCTTGTACTTGAATTCCGCATCTTCTTTCTTCGGCTGAACAGTCTGTTCTGTCACATCAGAAGCTGTTCTTTCAATCTGTTCAAAAGAAGAATCTACTGTCTGTTCTGAAGGTGTCGCAGGAAGTTCCTGCGCATACACGTGCACTGCGGAAACAACAAAAATCAAAATAAAAAAAATATTTTTCATAGGCGTTAAATATTTCCTGAATGGAATTTTTCAAGGAAAGACTTTCTGTATTCCTCAAACCTGTCATTGTTTATTGCATCCCTTATTTCAAGCATCATATTGCGAAGGAAATAAAGGTTGTGATAGCTTGCCAGCATAGAAGAAAGAATTTCCTGCTCGCGGAAAATATGTCTCAGGTAAGCGCGCGAATATGTTCTGCAGACCTTGCAGTTGCATTCAGGATCGAGCGGACCAAAATCCCTTTCAAAGCGTTTCTGTTTTATAGAAACCATTCCGTGCCTTGAAAAATAAAGTCCGTGCCGCGCAATTCTTGTAGGCTGAACACAGTCAAACATATCAATTCCGTCGGCAACAGCTTCAAGAATATATTCAGGCGTTCCTATTCCCATGACATATCTTGGCTTTGAACGCGTTACAAACTGAACAGTGTGACGCAGTTTTTCTGCAAAAACATCTGCCGGTTCACCTACACTCAGGCCTCCGATGGCAAGACCGGGAGTATCCAGTGCGCTCACAAATTCTGCACTTTCTTTGCGAAGGTCATCAAAAAAATTTCCCTGAACAATAGGAAAAAGAATTCCTTTATAGCCCTTGTCACGCTGAATCTTCCATTCATTTATTGCACGCAGGGCCCAGTCAGATGTAATTTTAAGCGCACGTTCTGCTTCTGCACGGTCCACGCCGAATCCGGTACAGACATCGAGCTGCATCTGGATATCGCTGTTCAAAAGTGCCTGTGTCTGAACAACATTTTCGGGAGTAAAAAAATGCTTGCTGCCGTCAATGTCGCTTCTGAATTCAATTCCGCCAGAACGTATTTTCCTTAGATTGGAAAGAGAAAAAACCTGGAAGCCGCCCGAGTCTGTCAAAAAATTTTTGTTCCATTTTGTAAACCCGTGAAGTCCGCCTGCCTCATTTACAATATCTGCACCGGGTCTCAGGTACATATGGTAAGTGTTTGCAAGAATAATTTCAAAACCAATTTCGTCAAGGTCATCCTTTGAAACTGCCTTGACAGTTCCCTTTGTTCCGACAGGCATAAAGACAGGAGTCTGAACATCACCGTGAGCAAGATGAATAACACCTGTTCTTGCAAGTGAACCGGAACATTCGTGATGAACTTCAAAAAAATTTTCTATCATAAAAACATCCACAAAAAAAATTATAAATCAAATCAACAAAAAAAACAAATTAAGTTTTTGCATACTTAAGAAGAACGCAGCTTATAAAAATAAACATAATGACAGGAAACCATGAACCAAAAATTGGCGGAACAGCCTGAAACTTTGCCATAAGCATGGTAACCATTTGCGTTACATAAAAAAGAACAACAGCAGTAATACTAAGGGCAAGACTAATCAGAAGAACATTTTTTCTGGTTTTTCCGCTGAGCCCGACTGCAAGGAAAACAACAATAAAAACAACAAACGGAAAAGAATATTTTTTGTAATATTCTGACTTTGCCTCTGCACTCGGAAGGCCTGCACGTTCCAAGTGTTCAATATAGGCACGTGCCTCGCGGGTATTTACTTCTTCTACAGAAACCGTATTGTTTCTGAAAGTTTCGGGCGGTTCCGTGAGCAAAAGAAGATGTTCGGCCCTGAGCGGAACAACAGACACTTCTTCGCCCGAAAGTGCATATTCAACAGCACCGTTCAGCTTCCATTTATTATTCAACCATTCTGCATTGTCTGCATAAATTACAGACTCAAAAGTTTTGTCTTCTGTCCTGAACAGAATGTAAACCGAATACAGTTTCTGCAGTTTGTTGTCAAAATAATCAGCCTTATAAACAACACGCCCTTCACAGGCCATTATTACAATCTTGTCATTGTTCAAAGATTTTTCCTTGTGAAGAACCTGCTGCTGAATCTGCTGTTTTTTTGCATAAGTCGGAACAACAATATTGTCTTCAAAGAAAAAAAGTCCGAAGCTCATAAAAACTGCAACCAGAAGAAGAGGTGCAGTAAATTTAAACAAAGAAATTCCTGAAGCAAAAATTGCAAGTAGTTCATTCTTTGCATAAAAATCACTCAGCATATAAGCCGTGGCAAAAAGCATTGCAATAGGAACAGAAAACCATATTGTTTTTGGAATATACAAAAGCATTATTTCTGCAACCTGCTGCGACGTAACATTTTTGGAAATATAATTCCAAAGATTCATAAACAAATCTGTAAGAGAAAGAATAAGAATAAAAAATAAAAGAGCACCAAGAAAAATTCCGAAAAATCTCTTGAGCATGTATCCGACAATTTTCATTTTTTCCGGAGCCTCAGGTAAAGAAGAATTCCAATCAATCCGATAAAAAAGTTTGGTCCCCACATCATCCAGAATCCATTCCATCCGCTTCTAAGCCCGAACATCTGTCCAAGAATAGTTGCAGCCCAGTACAAAACAGAAATTATAATTCCAAAAATAAGTCCGAGTGTCTGCCCGTCTTTTCTTCCAAAAACAAGGGCCAGTGGAAAAGCCAGCAGTGCAAAGAAAATTGATCCAAACGGAATTGAAAATTTTTTATTGTATTCAAGATTATATGAGTTAAGCTGTTTCTTTGTTGAATTGTTGAGCTTCTTCATATTTTTAATTTTTTTGTAAAGGTCCCATGATGTCATCTCGCGCGGGGAAGTTCCACCACTGGAAGAAATAATTGAATCTTCAAAAACATTCAGTGTCATTCCGTCAGAAGTAAGAATGTCAAAATTTTTTCTGTTTTTTTTGTCCAGCATAAGAACAAAAGCATCGTCCATATTCAACTGCATAAGGACACCTGGACTAACTGCTTTTTTTACATCAGTGTTTTTAGAAACAATTAATCTCTGTTTACCTCCGTCAGCCGCATCAAACAAAACAAGATCACTCACATTGTATTTGGAAACATCACCAATAACCAGAGTAGCATCATTCATGCGCTTAACAGACTGCGACTCAAGTTCCACGGCAGGATTGGAAACAATAATCTGCTTGAACATACGGTTGTAGTTAAGCGTTCCCAGCGGAAGAAAATAGTCATTCATTACAAAGCTGAAAACAGAAATAAGCATTCCCATTATTATTACAGGCTTTAGGATAACAGAATATCTCTGCCCGCTTGCCCTCAGAATAATAACTTCATTGTCAGAAACAAGCCGTCCAAGACACATAAGAAATCCCACAAGCGTTGCAAAAGGAGCAGACTGTGCAATTATAGCCGGAAGACAATATCCTATCAGTTTGATTACAGAAAGAACAGGAACCCTTTTTTTAAGAATTGTTTCTGCCAGCAAAAGAATCTGGTTGACAAAAAACACAACAAAGAAAAAAGCAAAGCATACAAGAAAATACAAAAACAATTCTTTTGCAATATATTTTACAAGAACATTGCTTTTGATATCCTTAAGTCGTGCCAGCCTTAATCCGAAAAATTTTCTGAGTTTAAGATTATGAAAACGTCCCGAAAGAACAAATCCCAAAAGATAAAATACCCTTACCGGACTGAATTTTTTCAGAACAGAAAAAATCTTTGAGAAATAAAATGAAATCTTTTTGCGCGAATCAAAAAAAAACAATCAAAAACCCCGCACTTTAGGACTCTGCAACACCCGTGCTTCCGAAGCCGCCTGCTCCCCGCTCTGTTTCAGAAAGTTCAGATGCTTCAGTAAAAATTCCGAGTGTAACGGGAGCTACAACAATCTGTGCAATTCTGTCACCGCTATTTATTACAAAATCAGCATCGCCGTGATTCACCAGAAGAATTTTAAGTTCACCGCGGTAGTCACTGTCAATTGTTCCAGGTGTATTCAAAACCGTAACCCCGTTTTTAAACGCAAGCCCGCTCCTTGGCCTTACCTGAATTTCATAACCTTCAGGAATTTCAAAACTGAGCCCTGTAGGAACAAGAACTCTTTTTCCGGCCGCAAGTGTAACTGATTCTTCCAGAAAAGCACACACATCGGCACCGGCCGCACCGGCAGTCTTATACTCCGGAACAATTGCACCTTTTTTTACAGTGCATGAAATATTTATTTTTTCCTGCATAGAATATTCCTCTTTGATTTCATAGATAAACTTTTTCCGTAAACAACAAAAGCCATTTTATTAAAATCAAACAGCTTTTCTATAAATTCAATTATATCATTCTTTGTAACAGAACGTATACACTCCAGAATCCGAGACGTGTCATTAAGATTAAATCCCATGGAATAATTGCGCTGCATACGCTTCATCCTGAATTCCATATCCTCTGAACCCAGTATCTCTTCCCCGCACAAATGCATTTTTGCAGCCTCAAGTTCTGCGTCCGAAACACCGGAGCGGGAAATCTTTTCTATCTCATCAATAAAAAGTGAAGCAACAGAAACTGCCTTGTCATTATCGCAGCTTGCATAAGCACACCAGGCAGCAACATCTGCATAAAATGTAAAAAAACTGTACACCGTGTAACACAGCCCGCTCCTCTCGCGCATTGAATCAAACAACCGGCTGCTCATACTGTCTCCGGCAATCGCATTAAAAACAGCGGCCGTATAATAGTCTTTTTCGCTGACAGGCATCGCAAGCGGGAAAAGTTCAAACACCTGTGTCTGGTTAAAACCGGCCTTTATAAAATTAAAACCGTTTTTCCAGACAGGAAGTTTTCCAAAGCCTTGTTCAGAAAACTCAATGGGCACGTCACTTTTTAAAGAAAGGGTTTCCAATTTTTCTGCAATAAAATCTGAATCAACCATTCCGGCGGCAAAAACACAAAGATTACCGTTAACAAAATATTTGTCATACCAGTCCAATAGCTGTTCACGTGTAATTGAATCCACATCTTCACTGCTTCCCGTAATGCTGGTACTCAAAGACTGACCGGGCCAAACACATTCAGAAACCCTGTCCATTGCCGACTCTTCGGGATCATCTTCAACAGAAGCAATTTCACTTTTGACAACCGCGCGTTCCCGTTCTATCTCATCTTCAGGAAAAACTGAATTATTGCACATATCGCACAGAACATTCAGGGCTGTTCCGACAGATTCTGTTCCTCCGGGAATTGTACAGTAAACGCAGACATTCTCGCGCTCCGTAAAGGCATTTACGTAACCGCCAATTCTGTCAAAAGCACAAGCTATGTCCCTGGCAGACCTTGTTCGCGTTCCTTTGAATAAAAGATGTTCGGTAAAATGAGTTATGCCGTGTTCACCATCGCGTTCAAGACGGCTTCCTACAGAAAACCAAAAACCGATTGCAACTGTTTTAGAAGTCACAACCGGTTCCGTAAAGAGCATAACCCTGTTCCGCAGTTTTATTGCGTTGACAGGCATTTATTGTCCTTTAAATCAGCCGTTTTTCCTGGCCTGATCTTCAATGGCATCAATGTAAGAAAGATTAAGTCTTCCCATCTTGTCTACCTCAAGAAGTTTTACAGGAATTACCTGTCCTTCCTTAAGAACATCGGTAACCTTCTCTACGCGGCTTCTTGAAAGCTTTGAAATATGGCAAAGACCTTCTTTTCCAGGAAGAATTTCAACGAAAGCACCAAAGTCCATAATGCGCTTTACTGTTCCGTTGTAAATTGTACCCGGCTCCGGATCTTCGCAGATTCCCTTAACGGCTGCCTTTGCTGCATCCGTAGAAATAGCTGTCTTTCCGTAGATTGTAACTGTTCCGTCATCATCAGTGTTGATTGTAACACCGTACTGCTGGCACAAAGACTTTACGTTCTTTCCGCCCGGTCCGATAAGGGCACCAATCTTGTCTACAGGGATCTTAAGGCTGTCAATTTTCGGGGCATACTGGCTTATTGGCTGCGGTTTGTTAATGCACTTTTCCATTATGTCAAGAATATGATTGCGTCCGCGTTTAGCCTGATCAAGAGCCTTGCGCATAATGTCCATAGAAACACCGGCAATCTTGATATCCATCTGGAAGCCTGTAATACCATCTCTTGTACCGGCTACCTTAAAGTCCATGTCTCCAAGATGATCTTCTTCACCAAGAATATCAGAAAGAATTGCATACTTTTTGTACTGCGGTCCGTCTGTAATAAGACCCATAGCAATACCTGCAACCATCTTTTTCATAGGAACACCGGCAGCAAGAAGTGAAAGACATCCGCCACAGGTAGAAGCCTGTGATGAAGAACCGTTTGATTCCATAATTTCAGAAACAACACGGATTGTATACGGGAATTCGTCCCTTGAAGGAATCATCGGTGCAAGTGAACGGCGTGCAAGGTTTCCGTGTCCAATTTCGCGGCGTCCTGTAGAAAGTTTACCTACTTCACCTACAGAATACGGCGGGAAGTTATAGTGAAGAATAAAATTCTCGCTGCGATCACCTTCAATATCGTCATAAACCTGCTCGTCCATTGCAGTTCCAAGAGTAGTAACAGCAAGAGACTGTGTTTCGCCGCGTGTAAAGAGTGCACTTCCGTGTGGACGTGGAAGAACATTTACTTCGCATGTAATCGGGCGGATATCTTCTGTTCCGCGACCGTCAATTCTGAGTCCCTTGTCAAGAATGCTTGAACGCAGAATTTTGTACTGGATGTCATCAAAAAGAGCATCATAAAGGCGTGCCTGAACATCATCTTCAAGCTGCTCCTTATAGTGCTCGGCAACCTGCTTCTTTACAGCCTTGACTGCATTTCCGCGGGCCATTTTTCCCTTCTGGAAGCAGGCTTCCTTCATAAGAGGAACAGCTTCTGCTTCAATAGCTTCTGCATTTTCAAGTTTAACATCAAGAGGAGCAAGAGGAAGCTTGTCTTTTCCTGCAAGCTTCTGGAGTTCTTCCTGAAGAATACACATCTCCCTGATAAAGTCCTGTGCTTTTTCAAGAGCGCCAAGCATAACATCTTCACCGGCTTCATTTGCACCGCCTTCAACCATTGTAAATCCGTCTTTTGTTCCGGCAACAACAATTTCGAGCTGGGACTTTTCAATCTGCTCATATGTAGGGTTAAGAACATATTCACCGTTAAGGTAGCAGACGCGAACACCTGCAACAGGACCATGGAACGGAATATCACTGATTGTAACAGCAGCAGAAGCAGCAATTACTGCAAGAATATCAGGAGGGTTTTTTCCGTCAACAGAAACACATGTCGGAACAATCTGAATTTCGCGTCCGAATGTAGGTTCAAAAAGAGGTCTCATAGGTCTGTCAATAAGGCGGCTTACAAGAATTTCCTTATCCTTTGGACGACCTTCACGCTTTACAAATCCGCCGGGAATTTTTCCTGCGGCATAAAATTTCTCATTATAATCGACAGTAACGGGAACAAAATCCATACCTTCCGTTACGTTGCTTGAAGCGCAAACCGTAGCTATGACGGCAGTGCCTCCGAACTGTGCATAAACGCAGCCGTTAGCCTGCTTTCCAATTTTACCTGTCTCAAGGATCAGGTCTGTGTCACCGATTTTTTTCGTTACTCTTTGAATCATCTTTTCCTTCTATAATATATAAATTCTTTTACTTCCAACGGGAAAAAAGTATCCCTGGGCGAACCGTTTGAACAGCCGGAACACCTCATACAACACAAACGGCAGTCTGACTCAAAAAATATGACCCAGGCTGCCGTCTGACACAACTCTTACTTGCGAATACCAAGTTCCTTAATAAGAGAGCGGTATGTCTCAAGATCCTTGCGCTGAAGATACTTAAGCATCTTGCGGCGTGATCCTACTACCTTAAGAAGACCGCGTGAAGCACAAGCGTCCTTGGGAAACTGCTTGCAGTGTGCGGTAAGTTCCTTAATGCGCTCTGTAAGAAGTGCAATCTGAACTTTTGCATTGCCGGTGTCTGTTGCTCCGGCTCCAAACTTCGTTACGATAGATGAAGTTGTTTCTTTTGTAAGTGCCATTACTTACTCCTTGTGTTTTCCAGCCTTCAATATTTACCTGGGACCAACTGACATTTTAGATTCCAAGCAAAATTAATTATACGGCGGGAATAAAATTTACAGTCCGTACACGCTCCGATGTACCAGCCGCAGGAAGAAGCAAAGAAATGCGTCCCCCGCTTACTGAACAAACGGTATGCAGTGTATTCAGCCCGGAAGGATCTTTTTCAGAACTTCCGTCGGACAAAACTGCAACAACATTATAGTCTCCGTCAGAAGGCAGAACCTGTTCCGAAGAAGACTCCGTTTCAAACCACGAAAAATCACTCGAAGACTTTTTTTTGGAAATCTTCCAGTCAAATCCCGAACAATCGTATGAAAACGGTCTTAAAAGCATTTTCTGAACATCTGCAAAACAGGCCTTTTTAACAGAATCACGTATTCTTGAAGAACTTACACGTTCACCGTTAAAATCCACATTGTCAACACAAACCAGCTCAAAACCTGACTCAACAGACATTTTGCGAAGGCTTTCCATATCAAGTGAACCTTTGTAACCGCACCTGAAGTCCTTTCCTTCTACCAGTCTTTTCATGTTAAGCAACGACAGAAGTTTTCTGACAAAAACGCTCCCTTCCATTCTACTGAATTCATCAGAAAAGTCAATTACCACAACAAAGTCAACGCCTTTCTGAGCGCAGTAATCTATTCTCTGCCTTAAAGTAGAAACATCACCCTGGTAGTCTGAATCAAAACTACGGAATGACTTTCTGAACATCAGAATACCCGAAACAAGACCGCTGCCTGCCAGTACACCGTCTACAAGTTTTGCATGACCGCTGTGAAAACCGTCAAAACTTCCTACAGAAACAGAAGTTCCCTTTGCAAGCCATTCAACAGGAAAAGCCCTGCCTGAAACTTCGTCCCATGAAAAAACAGAAATTTTCTTTTCTTTTTCAGGCGGAACAACGAATCCGTACGAAAGTCTGTAATCTTCATTTATTTTTATAATTCCTGCAAAAGAACGGTCAGGATAAAATACAGAAATCTCGTCGGGATTATAGAAGATATAGTCTTTTTCGGGTCCCTGGTCTTTTGTAAACATGCGTGACGAAAGAGGACGCCCGTTAAGATAGGAACGCAAAAATTCTTCTTTAAGCGTATCGCATCTGAATCCGCAGAGAGAAGCAAGTTCCGGGGTAAACATTCTAAAATGACTGCGTATGTCGTCTACAACTTCCTGCGGATCGGTAACACGGTTCTTTTTTTTGTCTGCCGCAATTTTTTCCGAAAGCCTGTCACGCTCTTTTTGAAAGCGCATATCGTTTTTTATTCCAGAGTCTATTGTAAATTCCCCGAGCATAGAAACACATGCAGCATCTTCAAGTTTGAACGGACCAACAGAAGTTCTTCTTAAAGCACTCAAATGCGCGCAGGTTCCGCACGCCTGTGCAATATCCCTTGCCAAAGCCCTGATATACGTTCCCTTTGAACAGACAATTTCAAGAAGAGCATAGGAACACGGGTCACTGTCACTTGCAGCACGGTAATCGAGCATTGTGTTTGAATAGACAAAAACCTGACGGCTTTCCATAGTGATGGCTTTTCCGGTTCTGGCCATATCGCTGGCACGTTTTCCGCCAACATGAACTGCAGAATAAACAGGCGGTGTCTGAAGAAGGGCTCCTGTAAACGACGGAAGCACAGTCTCAATTTCTTCTTTTGAAGGAGCACGGCCTGTTGCAGTAACAGCTCCGCCCGGGTCAAGTGTATCGGTACCGCGTCCAAAACAGACAACAGCCCTGTAAGTTTTAGTAAACCCGGTTATATGCGGAACAAGATGCGTAAGACTTCCACTCAGTACAACCAGAAGACCTTCGGCAAACGAATCGAGTGTACCTGTATGCCCTACCTTATCTGTACCGAGTGCATGTTTGATACTCCAGAGAGAAGAAAAACTTGTAATTCCCGGAGTCTTTGCATAAAGCATAACCCCGGAAGGAGAATATTTTTTATTCATCAGATTTTCTTTCTGACTCAAGCGCATTCAGTTTCTGTACCATCTTATAACCTTCCTTCATACTGAAGTCGGCAATAAACGTAAACTTCGGAAACTTATATATAGAAAGTTTTTTTGCAATGCAAGACTGAATAAAACCAGCCGCACTCTGAAGACCTTCTACACCGCGCTCTACGGCTTTGTCATCCATAAATGATGAAACATAAACTTTTGCATAGGCAAGATCGCCTGCTACTTCAACACGGTTGATTGTAAGAAACTCGTTTACACGCGGATCTTTAACTTCGTGCCGCAAAAGCATTGTGGCAATTTCCTGCTTTATCTGTTCACCAAGGCGTATAAGCCTGTATTGTCCCATAAACTATTGTTTTCCTTTAAAATGGCTGCGGTGCCGCCTGTCTTTACAAACAGCACCGTAACCTGTAATTAAAAACCAGTTGCGCGGAATGAACAACCGCTATTCTGCGTCGGTCGAAACAGCTTCTTCGGAACCAGAAGCACGAAGGGCCTCTTTTCTTTCCATTTCGGCTTTTTCGTCAACAAGCGTCTGTCCAAGTTTTCTGGCAACCTCAACAAATTCGAATGCTTCAATCTGGTCTCCAACCTGGATATCCTGCCAGTTTTCAATTCCAAGACCGCATTCAAATCCTTCACGAACTTCTTTTGCGTCTTCCTTGAACCTCTTGAGAGAAGCAACCTTTCCAGTATATTTAACAACACCGTCGCGAATGATATTGACATTGCTTGAGCGCTTGATAATACCATCGGTAACATAACATCCGGCAATTGTTCCGACTTTAGGAACCTTGAATGTATTGCGGACTTCGGCTGTACCGGTAACTTCTTCCTTTGTATCGGGCTTAAGCATACCTTCCATAGCCTGGGTAATTTCTTCAACACACTTGTAGATAATATTGTACTTGCGTATCTCGATTTTTTCCTGGTCTGCAAGAAGCTTTGCCTTCGGAGTCGGGCGTACGTTGAATCCGATAATAATTGCATTGTCATCAGCAGCAGCAAGCATAACGTCGCTTTCGTTGATTGCACCTGCACTTGAATGAATTACAACAAGTCTTATGTCGCGAGTCGAAAGCTTTTCAAGTGAAGTCTTGAGAGCTTCGGCACTACCCTGAAGATCGGCCTTGATAACAACCTTGAATTCCTTGATTTCTTTCTGTTCAATTGTGGAATAAAGATTGTCGAGAGTAACCTTCTTGACGGCTTTTGCTTCTTCAAGTCTTCTGAGTTCTTGTCTTTTTGCAGCAAATGCGCGGGCATTCTTTTCTGTTTCAGTAACCTGGAACGGATCACCGGCATTCGGCATGCTTTCAATACCAAGAATTTCAACAGGCATTGAAGGAGTTGCTTCATGGATTTTCTGACCGCGATCGTTGAAAATAGCCCTTACGCGGCCTGAATAAATTCCTGCAACAAAAGGATCACCGGTATGGAGAGTTCCCCTCTGAATAATAACAGAAGTAACAACACCGCGTCCCTGATCTATGCGGCTTTCAATAACCTTACCTTCTGCACGGCAGTCATACTGTGCCTTGAGTTCCAGCATTTCTGCCTGAACAAGAATTGCATCAAGAAGATCATCAATTCCTTCTCTCTTGAGGGCCGAAATATTTACGTACTGTGTATCGCCGCCCCATGCTTCTGGAGTAAGTCCACGCTCAGAAAGCTGTGTCATAACGCGGTCAGGATTTGCTTCAGGCTTGTCGATTTTGTTTACTGCAACAATGATCGGAACTTTTGCGTCCTTTGCGTGGTTTATGGCTTCGAGAGTCTGGGGCATAACACCGTCATCTGCAGCAACAACAAGAACTACAATATCAGTAATCTGTGCACCGCGGGCGCGCATCATTGTAAACGCTTCGTGACCCGGTGTATCAAGGAATGTAATGACACCCTTTGGTGTTGCAACCTGATAAGCACCGATTTTCTGTGTAATACCTCCAGCCTCACCGTCAACGACATTTGTATTGCGTATGGCATCAAGTGTCTTTGTCTTACCGTGGTCTACATGACCCATTACAGTAACAATCGGAGGACGAAGGCGGATGCTTTCTTCACTGCCCTGATCGCTTTCAATAACCGTTTCGTCATAAAGGCTTACAAGATGAACCTGACAGTTATATTCAGAAGCAAGAATTGTCGCAGTATCGCTGTCAATATACTGGTTAATTGTAACCATCATTCCCATTGACATAAGTTTTGCGATAATTTCACTTGCCTTGAGATTCATCTTCTTTGCAAGATCAGAAACAGAAATTGTTTCCATTATATCTATCTTTGAAGGAACTACGCTGGCAGGAGTTGCCTCACGCTTTTTGTTCTGGTAAAGCTCATTCTCATCAAAGACATCTTCTTTGTTCTTTCTGTTATAAACCTGCTTTTTGCCCTTGAACTGCTTCTTTGCAGGAACCTTGTTTCCGGCAATTGCAGAAGGGTCGCTGAACGGTCTTCCGGCACCGCCACCAAAACCCGGTCTGGGAGCGCCCTGTCCCGGTCTTCCAGCACCACCGCCGAAACCAGGCCTTCCGCCGCCAAAACCACCCTGGCGCGGTCCGTTATTAAAGCCACCTGTTCTCTGGCCGCCGTTATTGTAGCCGCCCTGGCGCGATCCGTTATTAAAGCCGCCTGTTCTCTGACCGCCGTTATTGTAACCGCCGGTACGCTCACGGCTCTGGTATCCTTCACGGGCCTGTGTGCCTGTAAATCCACCACCATCGCGACGGTTGTAGCCGCCGTTGCCGTAACGTCCCCTTGGTCCGCCACTGAGGTTTCCTGCCTTGACATTAGGTCTGGCACTGTGAAGCTCAAACGTCTGTACCTGGGACTTCTGTGCAGGCTTTGATTCTGCAGAAGTGGTCTGGGGCTGTGCGGGTTTTTCACTTTCTGCACTTGCAGGACGTGAAGCAGGCTTTGATTCCGGAACTACAGCACTCTTAGTATCTTCCGGTTTAGCGGATGATTCAGGAGCCTTCTTTGCTACTACAACCCTGTGAGGTTCCTTTTTAGGTTCCTTGGGTGAAGTTGAAGCTGTGCCGGCAGCACCTGTGGTTTTGCGCTTGATGACAACCACTTTCTTTTTTGGCTGAGACTCTGTTGTCTTCTCTTTTTTGTTCAAAACAAATTCGGGCTTTTTTTCTGATTCATCCGCCATATATTCTATTTCCTTACTCCTCTTCAAATACTAACTCAACACCGCATTTTGGACAATGAGACATATCAAGAGATATTTTTGCACCGCATTCAGGGCAGAAGTACTCTTCTTCTTCGTCATCAGAAACTTCCTGCGGCTGTGCATCTTCAGCGGCAGCATCTGCGGCATCTTCTTCCTCAAATTCTACAGTATCGTTTATAACCTTACTTACAGCATCAATATCTTCCTGTGTAAGTCCTTCTACCTTAAGTGCACTTCCGTCCTTTGCTGCAGCAACAAAACGCTCAATGTCATCAAGTTCTGCATTCTTGAGAAGTTCAACAACTCTCGGTTCAATGCCAGAAAGCTGTGCGACAGAAGTTATTTCTTCGTAATTTTCAGAATCCCCGTTGAACAGATTTTCTGCGGCCTTGCGTGCATCTGTTTCGGAAACATCCATTTCGGCAGCCTGTTCTTCTGTCTTGACATCAATATTCCAGTCGCAGAGTCTGTTTGCAAGACGAACGTTCTGTCCCTGCTTACCGATTGCAATTGAAAATTCAGATTCAGAAACAACGGCAAGAGCAAGCTTTTTGTCTTCATCAAGAACAATAACTTTCTTGACTTCGGCAGGTGAAAGTGCATTTTTGATGAACACATGCGGATCTTCGTCATATCTGAGAACATCAATTTTTTCACCTGAAAGTTCACGAATAACATTCTGTATACGTGTTCCCTTAAGACCAACACATGCGCCAACCGGATCAACATCACTCTTGTCACTTACAACAGCAATCTTTGTTCTGTAACCGGCTTCGCGTACAACTTTCTTTATGGTAACAATCTTATCTGCAATTTCTGGAACATCAACGGAAAGAATGTTTTCTACAAGTTTAGGATCGCTGCGACTCAAAACAAGCTGAATACCAGAAGAAGTTTTCTTTATATCTACAATAAGTGCCTTTATTCTGTCATTCTTTTCGTAAGTTTCGCGCGGACTCTGGTATTTTACAGGAAGCACGCCTTCGACCTTTCCGAGATCTACATAAATGCTTCCCTTATGTTCACGCTGGTAGTATCCAATTATAACCTCACCGATCTTTGACTTGTATTCGTTGTAAAGATTATCCTTGAAACTTTCGCCCAGAGCCTGGTGTGCAGCCTGTTTTCCTGTAGTAACTGCAGAACGCTCAAAGTCATGCGGATCAATGCGGATGTCTATTTCGTCACCGAGTTCGCTGTCAGAAGAAAGTTTAAGCGCATCCTCAAGTTCTATTTCCATAACAGGATCATAAACTCCGTCAACAATAGTCTTACGGGAATAAACGTCAACATCAGAATTGTCATCGGCAAATTTAACTATACAGTTGTCCGATGTTCCGAAAGTTCTCTTGTAAGCCGCCTTAATTGTGTTTTCAATTGTCTGCCTGATTGAATCCTCGCTGATACCCTTTTCTGCGGAAAGCGCACGGATTGCATCTGCCATTTCTGACATATCAAGCCCCCTTATAAATGTATAAATTTTGCCTTGGCAATATCATTATAGGCTACGGATTTTTCACCGCCAGCCTCTAGTTCCAGTGTAACCTGTTCTGTATCAGAAGATTTTATTATGCCGCGAACCCAGTCACCGACAGTTTTGTCCCATACACGTACTTCACGGCCGGTAAAGACAGAAAATTCTGCGGCATTTTTGAAATTGCGTTCCATTCCGGGAGAACACACTTCCATGGAAACATCGTCCTCGGACTTGTGAAGCAATGCAATTAACTTTGGCTGAAGAGCGCGGTGTGCCTTTGCACAGTCAGAAACACCAATGTCCTTTGAGGGATCCTTTGACGCGATAACTGCAGATACACGAACAGCTCCGTGCTGTGGAACAACCTGCAGTTCCACAAGTTTAAAACCCTCCGCCTCTACTACAGCGGAACAGTCCTTGAAATAGGGATTTTTTTCCGGAGAAATATATTCCAAATCAAACCTCTTAAAAAGACTAAAAAAAAGGAGCCCTTTTTTCGGCTCCATCTTAAAGAATATTAAAATGTACAATTACATTACCATATAAGAAAAAATATGTCAATAACCAAAGTACTTTTCCAGAGTTTCCTGCATATGGAAAGGAAGCGGAATTTCTATTTTTTCAGGAACTCCCGGTACTTTTAGATTAAGGCAGACGGCCGCAAGCTGAAGTTTTTTTATTCCGGCTTTGCGAAGAAGTTTGTTTGTTTTAAAGTCACCATGCTGGTCATCTGCCGCAATGGGAGAAAAAGCACCCGCAAGCTGTATCCTCAACTGGTGCATACGGCCTGTCCCAAGTTCAAGTTTCAAAAGAAAAAGCGGAATTTCCTTAAGGCCGCCTTCTGTTTCTACGGCAACAGAGGTGCGCTTTTCTACGGTAAAATATGTCAGGGCAGACTGAACTTTTCCGTGTGCGGTAACTGAAGTTTCTATTTTGCCCTTCCCTGTTCCTCCGGAATAGGGTTCTCCTGTGCAAACGGCCATGTACTGTTTTTTTACAAGGCCGCCGCCGATAAGAGACGTCCATTTTGCGGCTGACTGCGTGTTTTTTGCAACTACAAGAATTCCCGACGTATCTTTGTCCAGCCTGTGAACAAGATGAACTCTGTAACCTACCTGTGCCGACAGTTCATCATCAAGGGAGCGGCCCACGCCCTTACCGCCCTGGACAGCAAGTCCGAACGGCTTGTTTACGACAAGAATCTCTTCGTTTTCAAATAATACTGAAATGCGTTCCATCTGCCGAATATATTAAATGAGGTTTAATAAAATGACAATACGAACGGGCAAACTTTACAGATTTATTCTCTGTGCACTCTGCACATTTTTTATTGCAGCACATTCATCCTTTGCAGAACGAACCGGATTCAGCATTTACGGCGATGAAGTTACAATGGATCTTCCAGAAGGAACAAATGTTACCGAAAGCAACGCAGAAGGCACATACTTTTTGCTTGCATCGGATGCCGCCCCTGTTAAAGCCCTGGTCCGCATTTACGGTGCAAAAAGATATAACAGTGCCCTTGAAGCCCTGAACGGTTCGCTCGAAAAAATAGCAGAAGGCTTTTCATGCGGTGCAATTCCGTGGAACAAAAGAGACAGAGCCTGCGGTATAATAGAAGAAAAAGTACTTGGAACACCGGCTGCAGGTTATGCCGTATGTGTGCGCATTCCAAAAGATGACACTCTTTTTTTGTGTGCGGCGTGGACTACTCAAAAAGACAACGTTCAGGCACTGAGCCTTGCCGCAAGCATCGCAGATTCCCTTTACCCCGACAGAAGCAGTTTCTTTGAATGCGGCCCGCTTACTTCATTTATTTTCCCGGGAGAAGAAAAACTTCCTGTAGAACTTCAGATTGACGGCAAAACAATAAAAACTTCACTGGACAAATCGGACGAAGAAGCAGCGCAGTATCTTGTGGACAGGGAATATTCCGTGTCGCTCCTATACCAGAAAAGCCCTCTCTGGAAAGAAGTATGGCAGCGCTATTACAGAATGATTTTCCGCGACTCTGCAGGAAGACTTTCGCAAACAGCCGAAAATGTTTATGAAAAAATTGCCCCGGAATGCAGCGACATGACTTCTTATGCACAAAAACTTCTATTCTGGACACAAAACCTGGACTACGGCAGAAACTTAAAATCCAGTGACTTTACACCACTGCCGTCTGTTCTTTTGGGAAGGGGAAGTGACTGCGACAGCCGTTCTATGCTTATTGATGTAATGCTCCAGTGCGCGGGGGAAGATGCCGTAATGTTTGTAAGTGCAGAATATGCCCACGCCGTTGCAGGTTTTGTCTCTGACCATCCGGGATTTTCGTTTAAAGCCGGCGGAAAAGCTTATCTTACCGGTGAAACTACTAAAAAAGGTGCCACCTGGGGTACAATAGCAAAGGAGCAGGCGGACTCATCCAAATGGATTCCGGTTCTGCTCCCTTAAGAATTGCTTTGTTTATATGAATTTTTCTATTTTATAAGAAGATTGTACGCGTCCATGGAATTTTCTGCATTCAGAAGGGAATTTCTTAAGTCAGCATCCTTAAGCTTTGAGCTGAAAAACGAAAGCGTCTGAAGATAATAGCTGTGCTGGTTGTATGCAGCGGCAATCATAAACAGAAGCCTTACCGGAATATCGTCAATCGGCTGGAAATCAATTATATCGCATTTTGAGATTCCCACAGAAACAACAAGGTCAGTAACACTCGAAAGTCTTACATGAGGAATTGCAAGTCCCCTTCCTATAGAAGTAGACATAAGTTCTTCGCGCTTTATAATCTCTGTTTCAAGCTCGCGTGCATCTTTAATCTGCGGAGCTGTAGCCAGATTTGCGGCAAGTCTTACAAGTGCATCTCTTTTTGTCTGGTGATTCATAAAAACAATGCGCTCGGGAGACAGAATGCTTTTTACCTGCACCGAAATATCGGTTGCAGCAGGGCGCGAAGATGAAGAAAGACGCTCGTTCACCCATTTTTCTATTTCTGCTTTTTTGAAACGCCATACAGTTCCGATTTTTCCGCTGGGAATTTCACCTTTCTGTGCCCAGTCATAAACAGTGCGTTCACTGACGCGAAGATATTTTGCAACTTCTTCTATAGTAAGAATATCGTCTTCCACAATAACCCCTTATTTCTTTGCAGTATTTTGCATTCTTTACGGTTTTTTGTCAAGTCTTGCATCAGGGCTTACATCAGGTCTGCCGCTAAATCCACTATTGTCTTCCTATATCTTGCCTATTTTATTGCGTTTATATAAGATAGAAACATGAAAATCAATGAGAAAAAAAGTTCACCGGTTCCATTCATAGCGGCATTCTGCTTTATTTATATAATTTTATCTGCACGCCCTTTAAGCACGGAACTTCACTTAAAGCCGGAATGGACAGAATCCATCCAGAACGTAAAGCCTGTAATTGCAAAAGAAGAGCTTATTCCGTTCAGGCTTTCACAGAATATAGGCTATTTTACAAAAGATGGCCGCATTGTTTCATGCATTTCTTTTCCGTTCAAGGCAACCATTTCTGACTCAAGGTTTGCATATTACGGCGCAGACAGCCAGTATACTGAATTCCGCACTCCCGACGCAAAAATTGCAGGACGCATGGACACTCCGGGGTTTCCGTTTTTTGAAGAAGATAGAATGTATATGTTTTTCCCTGGCGGAACATCATTCGGCATGTACGCAGAAGACGGTTCACAGCTTTGGAAATATGAAAGCTATGCCCCGGTAACCGCATTTTCTTCAAGCACAGGCGGAACAGTAGCCGGTTTTGCAGATGGAACGCTTGTTTCTTTTGACAACAGTGGCAACCAGACCCAACGCTTTTCTCCCGGCGGAAGCACTTACGAAGTCATTCTGGGAGCAGGTATCTCGCAGGACGGTAGCAGAATTGCATGTGTGAGCGGCCAGGACAAACAAAGATTCGTTGTTGCCGAAAAAAACAGCGGGCACTCAAGGGTTATATTCCACGAATATCTTGAAAATTCACAGAATTTTCAGGTTCTTGTAAAATTCAGTTCGGACTCGAAGACTGTCTGGTACGACGCAAAAGGTTTTCTTGGTATAGCAAATCTCGACACACTCAAAAGTTCCAGAATTCCCATTGACGGAAGAATTATCCAGATAGAAGAATCTGCGGTAGAAAACATTGTTTTTGTTCTGAGCAGAAACGCAGATACCTACACCGTTACAGCCATAGAGCCTTCTGACCACAAACTTTCATCCTTTTCGTTCACAGGTTCAAGCGCCTTTATACAGGTCCGCGGCAACATGCTTTTTGTAGGACGCGATGACAGAATTTCAAAAATTTCAGTTTCGAGGGAATAGTTTATGAAAACAAGGAATTCATTTTTTGTTGCAGTCGCTTTATGCGCACTTTCTTCTTCTGCAGCTTTTGCATTCGACTGGCCGCAGGAACAGACAGCCTCAGATTCATTTTTTTCTTACTTCGGGCAGCTCAGGGGCGGAACAATAAGTTCATCTCTTATATTCAAGGACAATTCAGAAATAAAGGCAGCATATGAAGGACGCGTTACAGCCGTTATTACAGACCACGGTGATGACTTCGGCTGGTTTGAGTCCACGCTCGGCAACGCAGTTACTGTAGCACACAAAGACAATCTTGTTACGGTCTATGCAAATCTTGACGACGAATCAATTCCAGAAAAACTCTATGAAACAAAAAATGTTGAATCGGGCGAAAAACTCGGTGTAAGCGGAAACTCGGGCTGGCAGGAAGGACAGAGCTGTCTTGAATTCAAAGTAATTGACACAAAAAACGCCACGGTAATAAACCCAAGAATTCTTATGCCGCGCGTAGGAAAAGAACTGCCACTTGCCGTCGGTACACTTACAATGGACGGCAAGGACGGAAAATCGCACAATCTTACATGGGAAAGATACATTCCGGCAGGAGTCTATTCACTTTACAGAAAAAGACAGAGTGTTGCGGTTCCTTACAGAACAAGTGTTGCAATAAACGGTGCTACAGTAGAGTCCATATCATACGACACTCTCAAAGAAAGTGCAGGTCTTCTTTGTGCAACAGGAAACTCAAATTATTCCGCGCAGGAACTGTACCCCGACGCAGAAAGACAACTTCTGGCCATAATACAGCTTACCCACGGTCGGAATACAGTTTCTGTTACCGTCACCAATATTCTTGGAACGGCAACTTCAGTAACATACGCTCTGGACGTTTACTGATTCTGCGTGGCAACCGCGGAACCTTTCTTAATTGATTCCGAGATTATTCCGCCGCCGCAGATAACGCCGTCCCTGTAGAATACGACAGACTGTCCCGGGGCAACTGCGCGCTGCGGTTCGCTGAACGTAATCTTTACGGCATCTCCCCCTATTTCTGTACTGCCGCATGGTTCAATTCTTGCAGGAACAGGACGCGAGGCAAGCCTTATCTTTACAAGCGCATCAAATTCTTTTAAAGGATTAAAATCTGCAGGCCAGACAAGATCGTCTGCAATAAGCCCTTCGCAGAAAAGATCAGAATCTTTACCAAGAACAATGAGATTTTTTTCTTTGTCTATTGCTGCAACATAAAGAGGCTCTTTTGCACTTACGCCAAGTCCCCTTCTCTGTCCAACAGTGTAATGTTCTATTCCGCGGTGGTGTCCAAGAACGTGGCCGTCCATATCAATAAAATCCCCGGGAACAGAAGGCTTATCGCTGAACAGATAGTCAAACAGCTGTTCAGGAACAAAATCCTGGCTTTCTTCGCGGCCGGCAGCAACAAGTCCTTTCTTGACAGCCATTGCAATGACATCGCGCTTTTTGTATTCCCCAAGCGGAAACCTTACTTTTTCCAGAACTTCAGACGGAATTCTGTAAAGAAAATATGCCTGGTCTTTTGTTGCATCCATCGCACATGCTATCTGAACAGGATATTTGTCTTTGCCTTCAGAGTCTCCCGTTATTCCGTAAGATTCTGAGAGTGAAACATCTGAACGCACAGCCGACGCATAGTGTCCTGTACAAAAATAATCGTAGTCTATGCCTAGATTTTTGATTCCGGCCAGAAGAGCACCGAATTTTATAAAACGATTGCATCTTATACACGGATTGGGCGTGCGGCCGGCGCGGTATTCGGCAGTAAAATAGTCAAGAACCTGTTTTTTGTATTCTTCGGCAACATCTATCACATAATAGGGAATGTCATTTGCCTCACAAAAAGTTTTGCATTCTTCGATATTTTTTTCTTCTCCGGGACCATAGCAGCTTTCTCTCATATTCGGATCTTCGGGGAATCCTGGAATATCGTTTTTCCAAAGAGACATTGTGACTCCTACAACACGGCATCCGGCTTCCTTAAGAAGAAGCGCGGTCATAGTCGAATCGACTCCGCCTGAAAGTCCCACTACAACGAGATCGCCGTTTTTTGGCATCTCAAGCTTATTATAACTCATTCCTAAATCATACTATAAAACTAGGATTTAGACAACGGTCTGTAAAGTTGCTAATCAAAATAAATATTGTTATAATAAAAGATATGGAACACAACATGATTTTGTCGGCGTCGGGATGGCGCAAAATTTTTACTGAAAACAATAACGAAGAAAGCAAATCTAAACACATAGGGCTTGCAAACAGAAGACTCTGTGCCCTTATAGGAGAAACTTTTGCACAATATACAATTGCCGCAACCCAGAAAAAATCGCCTGTAATCGCGGTTGCAACAGACACAAGGCCTACAGGAAGCGAAATTGCAGATGCAGTTTTAAGGGCACTTTTATGCAGGGGAATAAAGGTCCATTTTCTTTCGGTTTCAGCCGCTCCAGAAATTATGGCCTATGCAAGAACACTCGACGGTTTTCTTTACATTTCTGCCAGCCACAATCCGGTCGGCCACAACGGAATAAAATTCGGTCTTAATGACGGCGGTGTTGTTCCGGGAAGCGAAGCAAAAAAACTCGCAGACAGTTTCAGGGCAAAATGCGGCGCCGTAAATACAGAAGAACACGCAGACAATCTTCTTGCGGAATGCAGCGAAAGTTCACTCAAAAAAGTGCTGGAGAGCAGTGCAAAATACAAAAAGCAGGCCCTTGCCGAATATGAAAACTTTTTAGGAAAAGTTATAACCGGCTTTGATCAGAAAAAAAAGCAGGACAAAATCTTTTCAGAAATAAAAAATGCACTTTCAAAATCGCCGGTTTCTGTTCTGTGTGACATGAACGGTTCGGCAAGAACGCTTTCTGTAGATAGAAAATACATGGAAGAGCGCGGAATCAAATTTCTGTCCTTCAATGACAATCCGGGGCAGATAGTCCATGCAATTATTCCTGAACCCGAAAACCTTGTTCACTGCGCAAAGGCTATGACAGAACTTCAGAATTCAGGAAAAACAGATGTAAAACTGGGCTACATGCCGGACTGCGACGGGGACAGGGGAAACATAGTCTACTGGGATGACAGTTCCAAAGCCGCAAAACCAATTCCGGCGCAGGAAGTATTTGCGCTTTGTGTTGCGGCAGAAATTTCCTGTTCAATCTGGAGCGGAACAGAATCAAAAATTGCAGTTGCTGTAAACGGACCTACTTCAATGAGAACAGACGAAATCTGCGCGGCATTCGGAGCTTGTGTATTCAGAGCCGAAGTAGGAGAAGCAAATGTCGTAAACCTTGCCAGAGAAAAGCGTGAAGAAGGTTACAGCGTAAGGATTCTTGGCGAAGGAAGCAACGGCGGCAACATAACATACCCTTCAAGCGTAAGGGATCCTCTTGCAACAATTTTTGCAATAATCAAACTTCTTGCAATAAGGGACAGCCTTGAACACGACGGAACAATAAGACCAGGTCTCTTCCATCTGTGGTGCATAAAGTCAGGTCAGGAAAACAAATACAAACCCGACTTTACACTTTCTGACATACTTGCTTCCCTTCCGGCATACACAACAACAGGAGTCAGCGAAAGCCGTGCAGTTCTTCACGTAAAGACCGAAGACAAGGGAAAGCTCAAGCTTAGGTTCCAGAAACTTTTTGAACAGGAATGGAAGGAACGCCGTGATGAACTTAAGGAAAAATACGGAATTGAATCATACGCCGCAGATACGACAAACGGTACAAAAGAAATCAAAAACGCAACCGACTGGAACAACGGCAACGGCGGCCTTAAAATAAGATTTATGGACTCTTCGGGAACAAACAAAGCCTTTATATGGATGAGACCAAGCGGAACAGAAAGCGTGTTCAGAGTAATGTGCGACACAAAGGGAATAAAACCGCAGGAAGAACATTCGCTTCTGGAATGGGAAACATCAATTCTTATGCGGGCAGATGCAATAGGAAAACAGTAGAAAAGAACTTAAAAAACTGATACACTTATAAAGCAGTATTCAAAAAAAAGTATTTTCAGACAGGAGATATTCATGAACGAACAGGAAATTCTTGACCGCGCAAAACAGTATATCGCGGAAGAAAAAGATGCATCATTCCGCAAGGAAGTCGAAGATCTCGTAGCCGCAAAGGATATGAAAGAACTCGAAGACAGATTCTACCAGAGTCTTGAGTTCGGAACAGGCGGACTTAGGGGAGTCATGGGCGGCGGAACAAACCGCATGAACACGCTCAATATAAGCAAGGCTACACAGGGGCTTGCAAACTACATTATAAAGGCTTTCCCGAAAGAAGCAGCAGCCGGAACTTTGAGCGCATGTATCGCTTATGACAGCCGCAACAACCACGACAAGTTCGCAGACATTACAGCAAGAGTTTTTGCCGCAAACGGAATCAAAGCCTATGCATTTACAGGAATGCGCCCTACCCCGGAACTGAGTTTTGCAATCAGGGTTCTCGGATGCAAAACCGGTGTTGTAGTTACAGCCAGCCACAATCCGCCGCAGTACAACGGATACAAGGCTTACTGGGACGACGGTGCACAGGTTGTTGAACCGCACGACAAGGGAATTATTGACGAAGTAAACGCCGTAAAGGAAGTAAAACTCATCGACAAGGAACAGGCAATCAAAGAAGGTTCTATTGTTCTTATTGACAAAGAAATCGATGACAAGTTCCAGGCAATGATCAAGGCAAACCTTTACCGCCCCGAACTCATCAAGGAAAAGGCCGGCAGCGTAAAAGTAGTCTACACACCGCTTCACGGAACAGGTGCAATGCATGTAGAAAAAGTTCTTGGGGATCTTGGACTGAATGTAATAACCGTTCCTGAACAGCGCGAAGGTGACGGAAACTTCCCGACAGTAGAAAAGCCGAATCCTGAAGAAGCACCGGCACTCAAAATGGCTGTAGAGCTTGCAAAGAAGGAAAAGGCAGATGTTGTAATGGCAACTGATCCCGATGCAGACCGTTTCGGAACAGCATTCCCAGACAAAGACGGAAACTACGTTCTCGTTACAGGAAACCAGATGGGTACACTTCTTGCAGACTATGTTCTTCTCTCAAAGAAGGAATTCAACAAGATGCCTTCAAACCCGGTACTTATCCGCTCTATTGTAACAAGCCCGTTTGTAGACAAAATCGCTGCATCTTATGGTGTCAAAGTAAAGGAATGTCTTACAGGCTTCAAGTGGATTGCATACGATGAAGGCCAGATGGAAAAGACAGGAAACGAACACTACGCTTTTGGTCTTGAAGAAAGCTACGGTTACCTTGTAGAAACAGAAACAAGGGACAAAGACGGAATCTCGGCAGCTGCAATGTGTGCAGAAATGACACTTTACTGGGCAAGCAAGGGAAAGAGCCTTCTCGAACGCCTTAACGAACTCTACATGGAATACGGTCTTTTTGAAGACAGGGCAATCAGCAAGAACTTCCCGGGGGTTTCAGGCCCAGGAATAATGAAGGGAATTATGACAAAGCTCCGTGAAGACGGACTCAAGTCTCTTGCAGGAAAGCGTGTTGTAAAAATCCGCGACATCCAGCAGCAGATTGAATTTGACCCTGCAGAACCTTCAAAGAAAGCTTCACTTCCATGGCCAAAGAGCAACGTTCTTCAGTTTATTCTTGAAGGCGGAACAATCGTAAGCGCACGCCCGAGCGGAACAGAACCAAAGATTAAGTTCTATATAAACAGCACAGTTCCTGTTTCTGCAAAAACAGAAGCAGCACTCAGCGCAGCAAAGAAAGATGCCGACGACCTCTGCAATAAAATAACAGCAGAGATACAGGCTGTTCTTGATGCAGCAAACTAAGGGGCAGTTTCGTATTATCAGGGACTACAAACATCTTGCACGCGAATTCTACAGCGGAACAGTGTTTGTAGCCTTTGATACAGAAACCACGGGGCTTCATGCCGAATCTGACTTTATGCTTGAAATAGGAGCCGTAAAGTTTTCGAAAGACGGCATTATAGGAGCCCCGTTCGACAAGATAATAAAACCGCCGGTCCCGGTTCCGCAGTTTATTGAACAGCTGACAGGAATTACAGACGGCATGGCACAGGACGGTGTTTCTGAAAGTTCTGCGCTTCTTTCTTTTCTTTCATATCTGGATACACAAAACACAGTTCTTATTGCCCACAACGCCCCTTTTGATCTGGGATTTATGCACGCGGGTCTTGAAAGATGTGCGCTCGGCCCGCTCAAAAATAAATGTATAGATACACTGCCTTTGGCAAGATGGGCTTACCCCAAACTGGTACTTGAACCGCAGAAAGGACAGTATAAACTGCAATCTCTTGCTTCAAGATTCTGTATAAATGTTATGGCAGCACACAGGGCAAGTGACGACGCCAGAGTCTGCATGGAAGTATTCAAAAGAATTTTAAGTGACACAATGAGTGTTCAGAAAGACGTTAAGTGCGAAACCGTACGCGAAGGGGAATTGTTTTAAAAAGAATCAAGGCTGCCTTATACAAAAGACAGCCCTGAAGACATTCTACAAAAACTGATTAAAGATTGTCAAAAAAGCCTTTGGCCTTAAGAAGTTCAGCATTGAGAATTCCGCCGAGGGCAGCACCTCTTTTTGTATTGTGGCTTAGTGCTACAAATTTTACGTCAAAGACATTGCACTTTCTGAGTCTTCCTATTACACAGGCCATTCCCTTTTCTGTCTCGCGGTCACGTCTTGGCTGCGGACGGTTTTCTTCGTGGCGTACAACAATGGCATGGTCCGGAGCTGACGGCAACTTTAATTCCTGCGGAACAGACGAAAATTCAGTCCAGACGCGCTCAATTTCTTCAAGGGACGGCTTTTTGTCTTCGGGAAGATCAAATTCAAGGCTTACTGTTGCAGTGTGTCCGTCAATTACTGGAACCCTAGTACATGTAGAACTTACTACAGGTGCAGCTGCATTCTGTATTTTTTCGCCGCTGACAGTTCCAAGAATCTTGAGACACTCGCGTTCGGTCTTTTCTTCTTCACCACCAATATAAGGAACAATGTTGTCAATCATGTCAAAGCTGGAAACTCCGGGATAACCGGCGCCGCTTACTGCCTGAAGTGTCGTAACAATCATTCTTTTTACAGGATAGCCGGCGCGTATAAGTGCATAAAGCGGCATCATATAAGTCTGGAGAGAACAGTTGGGCTTAACTGCAATGAAGCCTTTGTCCCAGCCGTGGTGTGCCTGCTGCTTTTTGATTATATCAAGATGGGCGCTGTTTATCTCGGGAATAAGCATAGGAACGTCATCTGTCCAGCGGTTTGCACTGGCATTTGAAACAACAGGAATTCCTTCTGCAGCATAAGCTTCTTCAAGAGCCTTTATTTCTTCCTTGCCCATCTCAAGTGCGCTGAATACAAACTTGCACTTTCCCAAAGCCAGCGAAGCATCATTTGCATCCTGTACTGTAAGATTTGCAACGCCTTGCGGAATGTCAGAACCGATAAGCCACCTGCTTGCAACGGCATCCTTATAGAGTTTGCCTGCACTGCGGGGAGATGCAGCAACATAAGTTACTTCAAACCACGGATGATTATCCAGCAGCTTTATATAACGCTGGCCAACCATTCCGGTTGCACCCAAAATACCAACAGAAATCTTTTCCATAATATTCTCCCATAAAATACCGGCGGCAACTGCAACCGGCGTTTTTATATGACTAAAGATTGCATTCCTTTATTGCAGCCTTTATTGTTTCCTGTGCGGCAGGATTCGCTTCTACGAGAGGAAGTCTAAGAGCACCTGCAGCCATTCCCTTTACATTCATTGCATACTTTATGCTTATGGGGTTTCCGTCACAGAAAGCTGCCCTAAAGAAAGGCTGGAGTCTGTAATGAATCTTTTTTGCAGACTCAAAGTCACCCTTCATGCAGTCATGAACCATCTGTGTCATAAGTCCCGGAATCATGTTCGTAACTACAGAAATGACCCCGTCGCCGCCGGCAGCCATAAGAGGAAGTGTAAGCCCGTCATCGCCACTCATTACAGAGAAGTCGGGGTTTGCAAGCTTTATTTTTTCTATGACTTCCATCATCTGTGAAATATTTCCGCTTGCTTCTTTGACGCCAACAATATTGGGAAGTGAAGCAATTCTCTTGAGGAGGGAAACAGAAATATTTTTTCCTGTACGGCCCTGAATGTTGTATACAACAATGGGAACACCAACTTTTGAAACAGCTTCAAAATGGCGGTAAATACCTTCATCACTCGGCTTATTGTAATAGGGAGTAACAACAAGCGCAAAATCCGCTCCGTGACGTTTTGCACGTTCAACATAACGTACTGCGTCCCTTGTGTTATTGCTTCCGGCACCGACAAGAACTTTTACATCTTTACCGTTTTTGCTGTTAAACTCACGAACCAGCGGAATACAGACATCAAGAAGTTTTTCTTCTTCATCTTCATCAAGTGTCGGAGTTTCACCGCTTGTTCCGAGGGGAAGAAGTCCATCTATTCCCTGCTCCAGCTGAAAAACAATGTTTTTTCTAAACCCTTCATAATCTACGCTCCCGTCCTGAAGCATGGGTGTTATCAAAGCTGTGTAAGATCCCTGAAGTTTTGCCATAATTAGCCCCTACAATAAGTATAGAAAATCAGCAAAAAGCCTGCGTTATATAACCGTTCGGCTTACAAAAGGCCTTCTGACTGACTACATATTATTACATTTTATGGTAAATTAATCAATATTCAGCATATTTAAGCAGAAAGGCATAAAAAAGGGCCGTCCATATCAGAAGGACAGCCCAGTTTCTTTCATTTTTAAATATAAGTTTAGTAATATATATGTTAATCTCATCCCGCCATTGTTATCTTTGTAACACCTGACGCTGTGAATAATACCCCTGCAAATGGGTACACTCAATAATCAAAAATACCCTAAACATAGTATTTTTATACCCTAAATATGGTATAAAAACCTTTATTTTTGAAATAACTTGAGTTATACTGTTTATATGTTCCATTTTAGTAAAAAATCAATAAAGTTTTTCATATATACAGCACTTTTTCTGTTTGCAGCTCGGGCCCACGCATCTTCCCCTCACTACGAAAAAATAATCCCAGACCTTACAGAACAGTCCGTTCTTGTCCCAAAAAGCAAGTCAATTCCATACAAAGCAAAAAAATATCTGGACAAAGAAAACAAATACAAATGCTCTAATCTGCCCGTTCAGGAACTGAAAAAAGTAAAAATTCCGTTCAACCCAGGATTTTATACAGGAACACTGTGGCTGGACTTGACATTTTCCGACACAAAACAGACAGAAGGAAGCGATTACTATCTCTATTTTGGCCATGAACACATAGATTTTGCCGAAGTATTCCTTGATGCAGGCGATGAATGGAAGTTTCTGGGACGCACCGGAAGAAGCATTTCGACAGATGAAATTACATATCCCAACTGGAGACTCTGCATTCCGTTCAGCGAAGTTACTTTTCCAGAAGAAAAAGAACACCATATCCGCATAAGGCTTGTTTCTTACATCGGTTCGCCGGTGATTGTATCTATTGTTCCCAAGCGCGTTTTTGACAGCAGCCAGAGTTTTCTGGAATTCTACACTTACTGCATTTTTGGAATTTTTATTCTTATTTCATTAATGCTTCTTGCGATAGGTATCGGACTGAAAGAAAAGCCATATCTGGCTCTTGCCGGGGCGGCCTTTACATTTACGATTCTTCAGATGCAGATGCGAGGCATAGGACCGGTTTATCTTTGGAACGGGCTTATGACAAAAATTCCGCACAGCGTAAGAATTATGTACATTCTTACCGTTCTGTATGTTATTTTCTTAATCACATTTTTTACAGTTCATTTAAAAAGAAAAAAACAGGATGGAACTGCATTCATAATTCTGCCGTTTCTTCTTACAATTTCAACCGGAATTCTCATTCTCTGTTTTATTGTACATTCACCTGCAATAATGTTCTGCATTTTTGTAATAGGCATGATTACCGTAAAGACAATTTTCTGCGCCTGCATTTTTTCGGATCTGAAATATTTTGACAAAAACACAAAACTTATTCTTACACTCTGGACTCCGGGACTTATCATTTCTGTAATTATGCAAAGTGCATCTATTCTAAGAACCATGCCGGAATTTTCATTCCTTACATTTTTCAGCAAAACAGAAGACAATCTTGTTTTCACAACCGACTTTCTTTTGCTTACACTTCCAGCAATATACACTGTCGGAATAACGTTCAGGCAAAAATATTCTTCGGTACGCACGATGCTTCAATATACAAAAGAAAACTACTCTGAACTCAGAAAAAAAACTTCACTCACCTTTATGGTAATAAAAACACTTGCAGAATCATCGTTTGTAATGAAAAATGCAGCCGCCCTTCTGGCAGGACGAATTTCAGAAAAAAACGAACAGGAATATGCTGATATAATAAAATATAATTCTGCAAGAATAAATGATTATCTTAAAGCAGTTTGTGTTTTTGAAAATATAAATGAACTCAAGAATGTTCCCATACAGTTTCTTCCGTTTTTTAACAGCTGCATAAAAGCTTCAGAAAAAACAGCCGCAGTAAAAGAAAACAAAATTACAGTAACAACAGAAGTTTCAGCTGACTGCGTAGTCTATGCGGACTGCAATATAATGGAAATAATTATGGTCAGTTTTATAGCATCGGTTTTGAAAATTTCCCCACGCGGAACAACAATTCCCGTTAACTTCAGAAACTCAGGAAAAAGTTTTATGCTCAGCGCAACAAGCAGAATAACTGTTTCCAATTTTAAGTCTGCACTCCCCTGTCTTTATCCAGTTCTTTTCAAAGGAAAAAAAGCAGATTTCAATACCTTCGAAAAAAGTGATGATATAGGATTCAACCTTGTTTTGCGCACGATAGAAATCTACAACGGAAAGATGACCGCACTGGAAGTTGCAGGTGGCTGCCGTTTTGAAATTGAGTTTTCCCCAGAAATTATTGCAGACAAAGACAAGCCGTCTGTTATGGTCAGAGACTCAATGATTATGCAGGAATCAAAAAAAACAATCTCTGTGCAGGAAAATGATTTATTTGATTTTGGTCTTCTTCCGGAATACAAAACACCGCCGAATATTCTTTTTGTTGCAGGACACACCGGGGAACGCAATTTTATAAAAAATATTCTGTCCCATAGCTGCAGCGTAACAATTGCATCTAACGGAGCAGAAGCGCTTGAAATATTGAACTCACCTGACTATAAACGCATGGATTTGATAATCAGCGATTACAATCTTGCAATCATAGACGGAGCTGAACTTTTTGAAAAATGCAGTTATGACTCCCTTACGCAGGACATTCCTTTTATTATGATGACTCCGGTAAATGAAAAAGAAAACATGCCGCGGCTGTTTAAAAAAGGACTTGCAGACTGTCTTGTTACACCTTTTTCTATTGAAGATTTGACACAGAAAATTCAGGCAGTACTTTCGGTATCGCAAAAAATAAGACATTCAACAATGAGCAGAATAGGTGAAACTTCATTTATTGAAGAGCCGCAGAAAAAAACAGAAAAGCAGCATGCAGTTCAGGATAATCCCAAAGACAGCACCGGCAATCTTGACAGTTTTGATCTTTCGGCAAGAGAAAAACAGATTGCACTTCTTATAGCAGAAGGAAAAACAGACAAAGAGATTTCTGCGGAACTCAAAATTTCTCCGCTTACAGTTGCTACACACAACAAGAAAATCTTCAAAAAAATAAATGTACACAGCCGTGTTGAGTTAATGCAAAAACTTCGGTAAAATGCAGAATGCGAGGTAAACGTATATATGTCAGGAAATACATTTGGTGAAATATTCAGAGTAACAACTTTTGGTGAAAGCCATGGAGCCGCGCTTGGATGCATAATTGACGGCTGCCCTGCGGGAATTAAAGCAGATGAAGAATTTCTTCAGCACGAAATGGACAGAAGAAAACCAGGCACAAAGGGAGCCGCAGTCACGGCAAGAAACGAAAGCGACAAGGCAGAAATTCTAAGCGGCGTATTCGAAGGAAAAACTACAGGAACACCGATTGCAGTTCTCATAAGAAATTCAAACCAGCATTCATCTGACTACAACAATATCTGCGACAAATTCAGGCCGGGTCATGCAGACTACACATACTTTATGAAATACGGCACACGCGATTACAGAGGCGGCGGACGTTCGAGCGGAAGAGAAACCTGCGCCAGAGTTGCTGCAGGTGCATTTGCAAAAATGATGCTTAAAGAACAAGGCATTTCAATTTGTGCCTACACAAAAGAAGCAGCCGGAATAAAATGCAGTAAAACAGATGAATCCCAGATAGAAAAAAATTTAATGCGTGCTCCCGATTCAGACGCTGCAGCCATTATGCAAAAAAGAATCGAAGAATTAAAAAAAGAAGGAGATTCCGCCGGCGGAATAATTGAATGTGTAATCAGAGGAGTTCCGGCAGGACTTGGAGAACCTGTATTTGACAAAATAGATGCTGTTCTTGCACACGCAATGCTTTCTATAGGAGCTGTCAAAGGAATTGAATTCGGCGCCGGGTTCGATGCAGCGGAACTTACAGGAAGCGAAAACAATGATTCCATGAAAAAAGATGCAGTCTTTGCTTCAAACAACGCCGGCGGAATTCTAGGTGGAATTTCACGCGGTGACGAAATAATTTTCAGGGTAGCAGTAAAACCCGTTCCCAGCATTTACAGGGAACAAAAAACAGTCGATACTTCAATGTCTGAATGCAGCATAAAAATCGAAGGCCGCCACGATGTATGCCTTTGCCCAAGAATTATTCCCGTAGTAGAAGCAATGGCAGCAATTGCAGTTGCAGATTTAAGTCTCAGAAACAGAAGTTCAAAATCGGAGTAACCGGCAATGCACATTAAATCAAAAGAAACATTTGCTTCTTTTCTTGCGGGTTTGGCAATCTCTATTTTTATTGTCACACCCGTAATTTTGAATTTATTCAATATACTTTACCCAAAAGAATGTGAATCTCTTGCAGGACAAAGTCAGAATGAATTCCAGAAAAAACTCGACACACTTTTTCCCGAAAGACTGCAGATTGTAAAAGAAATTCCGTACAAAACTGTTCCGGCAGAAATTCCCGTACATGCACAGAGCGCAATTCTTATTGATGCACAGACAGGAAATATTCTCTATAAAAAAAATGCAGACGAACTTATTCCCCCGGCTTCAATGACAAAACTTGTAGAAATGTATGTTGTTCTTGATGCTACAGAAAAAAGTAAAATATCGCTCGACGATAAGGTTCCCCTTCCGCCTCAAAGCTGGGCAATCAATCTTCCGCGTGACGCTTCAATAATGTTTCTGGCACAGGGACAGCAGGTTACTCTCAGAGAACTTCTTCTTGGTCTTTCCATTGCAAGCGGAAACGATGCGTCAATAGCAGTTGCAAATTATGTTGCCGGCAATATGGAAGATTTTGTCATGCAGATGAACAGCACCGTAAATGAACTTGGTCTTAAAAACACAAAATTTGTAGAATCAAGCGGTTACAGTGAAAAGAACATTACTACAGCAAAAGAATTTGCTGCTTTCTGCAAAGTTTATATAGAAAGATTTCCGTTTGCAATAAATGACTTTCACTCACAAAAAGTGTTGCGCTATCCTCTGGAACACAATCTGCCTCAAAGCCAGCGCGCGCAGGGTGACGGTCAGGCTGTAGTCCAATACAACACAAACAAACTTCTTGGAAAACTGGAAGGCTGCGACGGGCTCAAGACAGGCTTTATCTACGAAAGCGGTTACAATATTGCGCTTACTGCAAAAAGAGGAAACCGCCGCTTTATTTCGGTAACAATGCGCGGTCCCGGAACAGGTTCTGCAGAAGGAAACAAATACAGAAACGAAGATGGAACAGCCCTCATGGAATTTGCATTCAGAAAATTTGCGCCGTACACAGACAGTGAAGAAAGAAAATATTCTGTTCCTGTTCTTGGCTCAAAGGTGAACTCTGTAAATCTTGTACCGGCAGAAGATGCATCTTTTTCTGTTCCTTTCATAACAGGAACAGACGCAGAAGACTGTGCAAAAAAAGTTCGTACAGAAATAAATATTCCTTCATACATATACGGCCAGGTTCAGCAGGGAGCGCCTTACGGACAGATTGTTTACAAAATAGACGACACGCTTCTTAAATCAGTTCCGCTGGTTGCAGACCGGGACAGCAGCAGACGCGTTTCACTTTGGTCAGTCGCAGCAAAAACAATTGCGGAATTTATTTTATAATTTCGCGCACGTCAACTATCTCATAGCCGCTGTCAAGAATTGAGGCTATAAGATAATTGATTTTTTCAAATACATATTCACTTCTGGCTTTTCCGCTTTTTCCTACGTTAACAGAAAGAACTGTTCCGTCAGAAAGTGAGCTGAGTATTTTTTCTATGGAACTTTCGCAGTCATTTTCTGCAGAAAGGGCATTCACGTATCTGTAGCCTGCATCACTTCCGGCTTTGCGCATAAGTTCACTTGAACGGTATTCAGGAGCGTGCCACAAAAGTGCAAGTTCTTTTCCTGTAGCAGAAAAAAATTCATCTTCGTTTCTGACAAGACCACGCCTTATAAAATCTGCATCAATTGCAAAATCATCCGATACAAGATTTGCATTTGAATAAAATCCGGATGCACAGTCTGCACCATAAGCAAGCTGGACTGTTTCCAAAGGATAGCGCCGTATAAATTCACCGTTAATAAAAAATGTAGTTTTTATTCCGTAAAAATTTACAGAGTTCAGCACAAAGGCAACTCCGTCTGCGCTGTCAGTTGCATCAAAAACAAGGGCTATTTTTTTTGCATCAGGTTTTTCTTCATCTGTTTCAGGAAAAACAGAATATGTTGTAGTTCCTCCAGAAAGTGAACGTACATAAATTGCATTGTCAAAAAGTTTATTCAAAGAAGTTCCCGTAAACACTCTGAACTTTCCATTTTTTTCTGAAAAAATTTCTGTACCAGAATTCAGTTTTGCTTCTGACCAGACAGAAGATGCTTCTTTATAAAAATATTTTTTTCCGGAAGAGACAGCGTAAACAGAATCTCTTTCCCAACCGCAGTTTTGTGCCGAAGAAAGGAACAGAAAAGAAGATTCAGTCTTTGCAGACTCAGAAGACGGGACTCTAAAAACTCTTACAGAATTTTCACCGCCTGCAATAAGATTTCTTGAGTCGCGCCATGCAAGTGAATGTATTTCTTCACCTGCAACTTCTGTTCTGGGTTTCTGGCTGAGTGCATCAAAGATACACAGTTTTTTGGGGCCGGAATATGCAACAAATCTTCTGTCCGGAGACAAAACCGGCGCGACAGAATTTTCTGTTTCAAAAAGTCTTGCCATCCTGTCGAAAAGAGTAAAAAGTGAACTCACCTTTTTTCCGGAAGAATAACTTATCATGTCAATCCAAAGCAGAGGTTTTCTTTCTGAAGTCCAGAATACATCGTAAGAAAACGGATTTCCGCCAAGTGCAGACAAAGGATAAATTGCATTTATTTTTGCGTAATCGTATCCAACCGACCCGAGCGTACAATATGTTATGAGATTGTTTCCGGTTATTGTAATAATCTGAGTGCCGTTCGGGTCACAAAAGAATTTGTCATGCATGGAATCAAATGCAGAAGAAAGCCTTCCTACAATTGTTCCGTTTCCTACAAGCGATGCATAAAGTCCGCGCGTATAAAGTTCGTTGCCGTATATTCTGTAAATTATGTCGCCGTTGATATAAAGAATATCACCTTCTTCGGTCCATCTTACGCAGTCAATGTAACCCTGCCCGATTCTGCGGTAACTTTCAGAAAGACGCACATTTTTAAACAACGATTCAGGCGTTTCAAAATAAATGCTTCCGTTGTTTTCGTAAAGAAGAAAGCGACTGTCAGGTGACCAGCGTATATTGACATCACTTCCGCCAAGAGTCTGAGAGTCAACAAGAATTCTTTCTTCCATAGCAACGGCATTCATTATCACAAGACTTCCGCGGCAGATTCCGTCTGCCCTTACAAAACAAATCCACCTGCCGTCAGGACTTACGCTCTGTGAATTTACGGCAGAATATCCAACAGGAAGTTTTTCTGCACGGGAAATCCATGTTAACTTATCTTCACCAAACGAATACCATGCTGTTCCGTAACGGTTTCTTACCTGAAGATTTTTTCCTTCATCAAGAACTTCCATTTTTTCGGGAAAACATGTTAAAATTTTTGGTGAATCAAGAGTAGAGTTTTTTCCAAGTTTTGTAAGGAATACACTCTCATATTTTTTTGTTCCCGGAATATCATTTTTGACGGTAAACAAAAGTGCGTCTTTACTTCCAAGACTCAAATCAGAAAACAATACACCGGCATGAGCCTTAAAGCCCACACCGGTACAGAGAACTACAGAAAGAAAAGCGCTGATTATTTTTATTCTTGCATTCATTGTTTTACCATCACTTGAGCACTGTCGCTGGATCCACCAGTCTTCCGTTTTTGTAAACAGAAAAATGCAGATGCGGTCCGGTAGAATATCCTGTACTTCCTACAAGACCGATTTTTGTTCCAACAGAAACTTCGTCGCCCTTTGAAACAAGAATTTTGCTCATATGCGCGTACAAAGTCTGATATCCGTCAAAGTGTCTTATTATAACATAATTTCCGTAAATTTTATGGAAGCCGGCAGCAGCAACTGTTCCGTTCATTGCAGGGCGGATTGAAGTTCCCGTAGGACAGGCCATATCAATTCCGGTATGATGCGAATCAACTCCGGAAAAAGGATCTTTTCTGTAACCGAACTTTGATGTAAGACGCCACCGTACAGTAAGAGGACAGATAAATGTTTCACCCATAGCGCGGCGCAGAGTATTTTTGTCAAGACGTGCACCGGGAATGTAAAGCTGTGAGCCGGTTTTAAGAACATCAGAAGCCATATCGTTAACATCAAGAATGTCTTCTATGCTTACACCGTATCTTGAGGAAATCGACCCCAGACTTTCTCCTGATGAAACTGTATGAACAAGACCGTCCACCGAAGGAATACGTATTTTTGTTCCAGATCGTACAGATCTTACATTGTCAATTTTATTTACAGCAATAAGGGTAGAAATATTTGAAAGACCAAACTTAAGGCTGATTCCACTGATTGTATCTCCGGGTCTTACAGTATATTCAGAAAAAACAACTGGTTCCTTAAACGAAGCTTTTGCAGAAACAGGAAGCCCGTTTTCTGAAAAAACATTTCCGTCTGTGTCAAAATAGCCGATTCTTTCAAATGCAAAATCGTTCATTGCAGAGTCAAGAAAGACATAATCGTCTGCGGCAGAAATACCCAGATCTACGCGGCGTGCAAATCCCTCAGAAAAAGAAAGAAGTACAGAAACAATAAACGGAACAAAAGCCGCAAGCGCAATAAACGGAATTACGGAAGCGTGGCTTTTTATAAAAGAACGCAATTTTCTTGCGGCAAGAACACAGCGTCCTTCTGCTTCACTCAGAAAAGAATGAAAATTAAAATAACGCAGACTTCGGTTCAATGAAACAGAACGTGCAGCAGCAGAACGTGAAGTGTGTCTTGCTCCTGAAGCCTTTCCAAAAGAAAAATTCAGAAAAGAACGGTTTTCAAATCTTTTTCCATAGTCCGAAAAATCAGAACAGTTTATTATTTCCATGCTTAGTGTATCGACATAAAACATTTTCCATATTAGAATAAATTCAAATTGATGGGAGAAGAATGTCAAAACTACTTAAAACCGCCGTAAAATGCGCATTTCTGGGATTTGCCGCGGGTCTTTTTCTAAAACTGTTTGCAGTTGATATTCTGACTGTCAGCGGAAAGTCCATGCTTCCGACTTTAAGGGACGGACAGACTATCGCAGTAAGCAAACTTGCCTACGGTCCTGTAAAACCGTTCGGTGACAGCGTTTTTTTTAACTGGAACAAACCAAAGGTCAATGACATAATAACTTACCTGCACGACGGAAATCTTGTTGTAAAACGGTGCGCTGCTGTTTCGGGCAATACACTGGAATTTTCATTGAATTCAGGCTATAATCTCATTGTGGGAAGCAAAAAATATCCTCTTTCTGAAAACCAGTACCATCTTCTCTGCCGCACGGATCGTGTTCCCGAAGGAACTATTCTGGCTTTGGGCGACAATCCCGCACAGTCCGTAGACTCAAGGGCATACGGTTTTGTTCCTGAAAAAAATGTAATAGGCAGGGTTATCATAAAATGACAGGATTCTTCAGGAAAGGCAGGGTTATTTTCTGTCTTGTATTCTGCGCCGCCATAATGATTGTTGTTTATGCAAAATTTTTCTCACTTGCTCTCGGCAAGCAGCCGGCTCCCAGGGCCAGAGTTCCTGTTGTAGAAAGGGGTGCAATTGTTGACAGAAACGGCAAGCAGCTCGCTGTCCAGACAGACTTTTTCCACATTGGCGTTACACCAAGCAAAATACGCTCCCCGGAAACATTTTCCCTTCTTGTTGCAGGAACACTCGAAATGGATCCTGCAGAAATTGAGTCAAAAATCAGAACAGCCACAAACCCGAATTTTACCTACATCAAAAAAAAGATTTCAAGAACCCAGCGTGATGAACTGCAGAAAATTCTTTCTGAATCAGAATTTGCCGATTTTGTTAAATTCGACAAAATTCCGGGCCGCATTTATCCAGAAAACAGCCTTGCCAGCCAGCTTATAGGATACATGGGAGATGCAGGACGGGGCTTAAGCGGAATAGAATACTCGCAGCAGTCGGTTCTTCAGCCTGAACCAAAACCCGGGGAAACAGGAACAATCCACGGTGACAACATTTATCTTACCATAGACGCAGATCTTCAGTACAAGCTCGAAAAAATTGCAAAAAACGCGATGGAAACAACAATGGCAGAAAACATAATGCTTATTGCCGCCAATGCCGTAAACGGTGAAATTCTTTCGTACGTGAGCCTGCCTTCTGCAAACCTTAATGCCTACTCTTTTGCAGACAAAGAAGAAACAATAGACAGACCTGCTGTTGCAGCCTATGAACCGGGAAGTGTATTCAAGATATTTTCAGTGGCGTCTTTTCTGGATGCAGGTTCAATTACACCTGACGACAGTTTTCTCTGCGATGGAATCTACCAGAGAAAGACAAACCTTGGCGAAACAATTACGATAAAATGTCTTGACCACCACGGCTGGATCAATGCAAGAACCGCGCTCAAATATTCCTGCAACGACGCACTTGCACAGATGAGTGAAAGAATGGAAACAAACACTTTTCTTTCGTATATAAGAAAATTCGGGTTCGGTGAACGTACAGGTGTAGAACTTCCTGCAGAAACACGCGGTTCAGTAAAAAATGTGAATGACCGGTACTGGTCTGCACGAAGCAAACCCACGATGTCTATAGGACAGGAAATAAGCGTAAGTGCACTGCAAATGGTTCAGGCTGCTACAGCTTTGGCAAATGGCGGTGTTCCGATTCAGCTGACTGTAATACAGAGAATAACCGATGTAGACGGCAACATAAAATACATTCACAAACCGCAGACAAAAGAACGTGTTCTGAACGCTGCATCTGCACAATATCTTTTAAGCTGCATGGAAACAACTGCAAAAAGCGGTACAGGAACACGGGCAGCACTCGGTGATATTTCAATAGGCGTAAAAACCGGAACAGCTCAGATGGCAGACACAGTACACGGTGGTTACAGCGACACGGACTTTCTTTCAAACTGTATGGCCATTTTTCCTATAGAAAAGCCCGAGATAATTCTTTATATAGTAATAGAAAAGGCAAAAGGAGAAACCTACGCCGGAAGAATTGTAGCCCCTGTAATTGCAGAGGCCGCCGACGAAATAATTGACCATCTTGGAATGACAAGAAACGGTGCGGCAAGCCTTGAACATTCAGGAAAAATCACAATAAAAGACAATGCTCCACTCGCCCTTGTTCCAGGAAGACCCATGCCAAACTTTCTGGGGCGGCCAAAATGCGACATAATTCCCCTTCTTGAAACAGCCAATATAAAAATTACCGGTGAAGGATGGGTCGTGGCACAAAACCCGCAGCCGGGAATGCCATACACGGAGAATACAGAGATTGAGCTCACTTTTGAATAAAAACCTCAAGCTTCTCAAAGAAAGATTCCCCGGTCTTTCAGAATTATGGCAGGACTGTACACCGGCACCGTTACAGATTGTAAGTGCAAAAAACGGTCAGCCGACGGTTATAGAAAACAATATTCCCCTTCACTCAAAATACAATCCGCAAAAAGAAGCCGAAGAGGCAGTAAAAGCCTTTGACGAAAACAAATATTCTGCTGCCGTATTTCTGGGATTCGGTCTGGGTTATGCACCGGTGGCCTTTGCAAAACGTTTTCCTCAAGCCGCAATCATTCTTGTAGAAAGCAATCCTTCAAGACTTTTGGCGGCCCTTAATGAAACTGACTGGGAAAACATATTCAGCCACAAAAACCTTATTCTTGCCGTTGGCGCTTCAAAGGAACAGACGCAATCTCTTTTGGATCGGTACAATGCCAAAGAAATTTTTGTATTCAAAAACAATGCGCAGATTCAGCATGACCGTGATTTTTTTTCTGCAGTAGAAGAAACTCTTGCTGAAGGAAAACAAAGAGACAGTGTAAACGAAAAAACGCTCGAGAAATTCAGCAGGCTTTGGCTCAAAAACAGCTGCATCAATGCAAAACAGATTATTCTCTGCGACACAATACAGAAATTCCGCAATAAATTCAGCGGCCTTCCATTTTTGATTCTTGCGGCAGGCCCTACACTTTCTGACACATTGCTTCTTTTAAGACAGATTTCACAAAAAACGGTAACTGTCTGTGTAGATACAGCCCTTCATTCATGCCTTCAGTACGGAATTGAACCAGACTTTATCCTGCTGTCTGACCCGCAGTATTACTGTTCGCTTCACCTTGAATTCTTGAAGTCTCCATCTTCTGTTCTTGTTACAGAAATTGCCGCCTGGCCTTCTGTGTTCAGATTCAATTGCCGCGAAAAAGTACTTTACGCCTCGCAGTTCCCGATCGGGCAATACTTTGAGTCACGGATGAACAAAAGCGGGTCGCGGGGCTGGGGACTTGGAGCCGGGGGAAGTGTTTCTACAACTGCATGGGATTTTGCACGTTACTGCGGAGCAAATGTTATTTTTATGGCCGGCCTGGATTTGGGTTTTCCAAAGGGACAGACGCATATAAGAGGATCCCAGTTTGAACAGAAAGCCCATGAAGTTTCGTCAAGATTAAATACGGCAGAAACTGAAGGAACAGTGGCCTTGATAAACGGTGCGCTCATCAAAAAACAGGACTATTGCGGAAACGGAATATTTACCGACAAAAAAATGCTGCTTTTTGCACAATGGTTCAAAAAAAACTGTACAGAAGCGGCTCTAGGTGGGCTTGATACATATTCTCTTTCAGACAAAAGCCTCTTTATCGAAGGAATAAAAACAGAACTTCCAAAAGCCCTGCTGGATCTTCCCGACATCAGGCAAAAAAAGAATTCAATACTGTGCGAAAATTCACAGACGATCAATGCAGACAAAAGTGAATTCCTGCATATTCTAAATGAATTTCTTTACGATTTAAACGAACTGTCAGATATTGCCCGCGAAGGAATAAATTTCTGCAACAGGGCACTGGCAGCACCTGAAAAAACAGACAGAATTCTCTACACTCTTTCAGATTTGGACAAAAAAATTCTGGCTTCCGGCGCAAAACAGGCTGCAGAACTCGTTTTTCCGACAAAGAGCCGGCTGGAATTTCTTACAAAAGATATAAATACCGGCGAAACATCCGGCCAGATTCAGTTTTCGAGAATACTCTATGAACAGCTTTTTACATCTGCAGAAGAATGCAAAAAGTTTTTAAATAAAAGCATCTTACTATAAAGTTTTTCTGGCGCTCACCGATAATATTATCGTGTTGTGATTTCCTTTACACAGGCGGTTCTTTTTAGACATCCAGACGCCTGTGTAAAGTACAACTCCAGAACCACATCCAGGTTCAGGAGAAATAAGATCTCCGTTGGAAAGGCCAAAGATTCTTAGCTTTGGTCTTTTCGTTTTTTAAATGGGCATTTGCATTTACAGGTTCAGTTTTGCATATAACATGCCGATATTATATAGAAGACACATGAGAACTTCGGGAGACGAAAATGAATACCTATGAAATTTCAGAATTAAAGCCGAACACTTATTTTAACAAACCTCTCATGCTGGACAAGTCTTTTTTACTCGTAATGCCGCCCAGTCCCCTTACGGGCGAACAGATTAGGGCTCTAAAAGAATGGAATTTCACACAGGTCTATACAGAAGGAAAAATCAGTATAGCCCAAACTGCAGAAGCAGAAGCCTTTCAAAATAAAAAGAGCGCAGTTTCAGATCCCGCAAAAAAAGCAGTTCTTGGAAAAACAGAATCAGTAGACCTTTCGGAATATCTTGACGAATCTGATGACAGACTCACTGTTCCGCCTCCTCAAAAACCTGAACCAAAACCAACTGTTACTGAAGAACCCGAAATTCCGGTAAAAAAAGAAAACGCATTTGCCCTTGCCCAGGAAAACATTAACCATAAAATTATGGAAGAAGCAGATGACAAAAAAAAGTTCGAAATTGTCCAGGCTGTCTACAAAGAATATATGGCTTATATAAATGCAATGTTTACCCGCTACGCAACACATAAAGAGCTTAACATAAAGGAAATAAGTGAAACCGTAGGCGAACTCTGCACTTTTGTACGTGAAAACACACGCTATATTCTGCGTATTTCTCCCAGTTACGAAGCGCGCAACAAAAACTTTCTGGTAACACACAGCATGCGTTCCACAGTTCTTGCAATTACAATCGGACTCCAGCTGAATATGAATGCAGACAAGCTTATTGAACTGGGTGTTGCCGGCATACTGCATGAACTCGGTCAGATAAGACTTCCACCGCAACTTTACATGAACGACAAGCCGCTCACTCCCATGGAAAAGTCACAGATGATGACCCACACAATTCTTGGATTCAACATTCTTAAAGAAGCAAATTTCCCGCTGAGCATTCAGCTTGGTGTACTTGACCACCACGAGCGTGAAACAGGAACAGGTTACCCGCGGCATCTTACAGGCGAAAATATATCCCTCTACGGAAAAATAATTGCAGTTGCCTGTTCATTCGAAGCAATAACGACGCCAAGACACTACAAGGAAGCAAAAACCACTTACGAAGCCATGATTGAACTTTTGCGCAACGAAAACCATCAATATGACGACACGGTTGTAAAAGCGCTTCTGTACAGCATGTCACTCTACCCCATCGGAGCCTATGTCTATCTTGCAAACGGAAAAGCCGCACAGGTAACAGATGTAACTCCAGGAAACCCGCGCAATCCGGTTGTTCAGATTATGGGTGAAGAAGACGCAGACGGAAACCCAATTACCGTACAGACAAATGAAACCAATCTGAAAATACTGCGTCAGATGAACGAAAAGGAATCTGCAGATTTGATTGCCGCACTGAAGACCATAAAAAAATAAAATACAGGGTGTAATTTCAGCAGGCTGTCATTTTTATCCGCTATGTTAATTAAAGAAGCAGCGTATTTTTTCGACTTCTGACTTGAATTCTTCATCAATTACAGGGGGATGGTCGTTGAAATACAGAATCTGGTGAAGTTCTTCCTGCGTATGTACTCCCCAGACAGGAACAACGTTTTCATACTGGTGCAAAAACCCCAGAGCAAGAGGAACATTGCTTACAATACCGCCGTTAAGAGGTTGCATGGCAATACACCCGATGTCATTTTCATCGCACATTTTTACAAGTGAAAGAGTATTCTCAGAAGAAATCATATTAAAAGGAAACTGAACGGTTTCATAAAGACCACTTTTTATGGCTTCTTCGGCAAGATCAAGGTTTTCTGAAGCAATTCCAAAATGCCTTATAACTCCCCTGTCTCGCAGGGAACATAGCTCGTTGTAAATACCGTCGCGGCCGTCTTTTTGCGCAAGAACAGAAGGATTTTCAAGCTGGTAAAGGTCAATAAAATCTGTATTAAGTGCCTGCAGGCTTTCCTGAAGATCAGAGCGCAGTTCCTGTACACTCTGAGCGGCAGTTTTTGTAGCAAGGATTACATTATGCCTTATACCGTGAAGGGCCGCTCCAAGTCTCTGTTCACATTCCGGTTTGGAACGGGAAGTGTCAAAAAAATTCATTCCGCCGGAATAAGCCTGATGAACAATAGCACAGGCCTTTTCTTCTGCTTCGGCACCGCAGGAGTTTATTTCAGGACAGTCAAGGCTCATGGCACCGAATGCTGTTCTGCTTACAAGAAGATTTGATTTTCCAAGCGCAACGTATTCCATTTTTCCACCAGAAAGAGAGGGCTGTCCAAAAGAAACAAAGTGTTTCAAAACTTTTGGACAGCCGCAAGTGTTATTTTTCTTTAGCCTTTTTAGTCGCGAACCACACTCTTGTAGTTACGGATTGCATTATGAATAAAGCCTGTAAGTTCTGAAAGCTTTACACGTTCCTGCTTCATGCTGTCACGGAAACGTACGGTAACTGTTTCGTAATTGGGACTTGCTGAATCAAGTGTATCATAGTCAACAGTAACGCAGTAAGGTGTTCCGATTTCGTCCTGGCGGCGGTATCTCTTTCCTACAGTTCCGCTCTGGTCGTAGTCGGTCATGAAATCTTCTTTAAGCATATTGCGGATTTCCTGTGCCTTTTCTGCAAGTCCGTCCTTTTTCATAAGAGGAAGAACTGCTACAGTTACAGGAGCAAGACGCGGGTCAAAGTGAAGAACTGTTCTGTAGTCGTCCTTACCGTCTGTTCCAACATTTTCTTCTTCGTAAGCTTCACAGAGGAACATAAGAAGGTTGCGGTTAAGACCGGCAGAAGTCTCTATTACATAAGGAATAAAGCTCTTGTTTCCGTCTTCCTGGTCAATATAGGACATATCCTTTCCGCTGAATTTTGAATGCTGTGTAAGGTCAAAGTCAGTTCTATTGTGAATTCCTTCAATTTCTTCAAAACCAATCGGGAACTTGTACTGAACATCGTATGCGTCCTTTGCATAGTGGGCAAGCTTGTCATGGTGGTGCCACTGAAGGTGACTTTCGGCAATACCATACTTGAGGTAGAATGCCCAGCGCTCTTTTCTCCAGCGTTCGAAAGTTTCTACATCAGTTCCTTCCTTGCAGAAATATTCCATTTCCATCTGCTCGAATTCGCAGGTACGGAAAATAAAGTTCTTGAAGATAATTTCATTGCGGAATGACTTACCGACCTGTGCTACACCAAACGGAATCTTCATGCGGTTTGACTGAACAATATTCTTGAAGTCAACAAAAATTCCCTGACAGGTTTCAGGACGCAGGTAAATAAGGGATGCATCGGTTGCAACAGGTCCAAGATGTGTCTTGAACATAAGGTTGAATTCACGTACATCAGTGTAATTGTGTTTTCCGCAGGTAGGACAGTGGATGCCTTTTTCGTCAATAAAAGCCTTCATTTCTTCGTGGCTCATTGTATCAACAGGCTTTGGCGGAACAATTGAATGTGCAGAACAGAAATCTTCAATAAGCTGGTCTGCGCGGAAGCGAGCCTTGCATTCTGTACAGTCAATCATAGGGTCGGAAAAGTGGCCTACGTGTCCTGAAGCTTCCCATGTTTTGTGGTGCATAAAAATGGAAGCATCAAGACCAACTACATCATCATGAAGCTGTGTCATTTCCTTCCACCAGGCAGCCTGAATGTTCTTCTTTAAATTTACACCAAGCGGACCGTAATCCCATGCACCGGCCTGACCGCCGTAAATTTCACTGGACTGGTAAACAAATCCGCGGCGCTTGCAAAGGCTTATAATCTTATCAAGCGTGCATGAATGATCGACTTTCTTTTCCATAACTTTTAAACTCCTATAGGCCGGCACCGGATTGCACTGGCCAAAGCCACTTCTGGCAAGATATTTTGGAAAGTCTATCACAAAGCAGGGTTCTTGACTACTGTTTGCAGCTTACTGTTTCCACGGCATGAAAAGGGAACGCAACTTTCTGTCGCCTACAATGCGCCTGTCTTTGGCAAGAAGGTCTCCCCACGGAACATTCTTTCTTTCCTGAGGCGTAAGGTCCGGGTTAACTTCAAGCCAGTCATACTTGTAAAGGCGCAGCCTGAGTGCATTCGTATTTGTAATGATTATTCCGCTCATTCCGGGAACAAGTCCAAGTGTAACTACAGAAAGCACAATGTTAAGCACGTTTACCAGGGCTACACCAAACGTAAAGGCGGGATTGTCAAAGAAAATTATATACGACTTTTTAAGGCATTTTACAAAACTGTTTCCCATAAGCGATCTGACTGGAAGAAACCACTGCAGGGCAAGTATTGTAATTACAATAAACCAGAAAATAAGTGCCGCAAGCAGAAGGTAGACAAAACCCGCTGTTCCACCGGCCCTGTACATGTTAAAATAGTACGGAATGCTTACAAATGCGATTCCCGCAAGAAGAGCCGACAACAGTCCAAAAAGTACACCGTCTTTAATAGAAGGAACTACAGACTTAAAATAGTCCAAAAAGCGCGGTGTATCAAAAGACGCAACATCGGCCGCATTGCTTCCTTCTGCAAATGAAAAAATGCTTATAAGAATGCACGAAACCGCAACGGCTGCAAATGTACACACATTTCTTGCAAGTTCCCCTTCCGGAACAGAAACCGCAGCAAAGCACAAAAATGCAGAAAGTGCAAGTACAATCAGTGAAATAAGATTGCAGGCAATAACATGAAAGAGATTGTCCCAGACATCAAAAAAGTTCTTTTTAAAGAAGAATTTAAACATGTTAAAATACTAATATAATCACAGTTTACAGTCAACAAAAAAATATGCTAGACTTTACGAATGGAATATTCAGTTTCGTCAGTTTTATCGCTTATTTCCCACATACACGCGGCCAGTGCCGATTTTACCAACAAAATGCTTTCAGAAAAAGCACCTTTTGTTTCATCACACGGCTTTATACTCTTTCAGCTTGCAAACAGCGGCTCTCTCTCTATGGGAGAAATTGCCCGCCGCATAAACAGGGACAAGTCGACCACAACTGTTTTAATAAGAAAACTGTGCGACGAAGGGCTCGTAACTTCAGAATCAGGTACAAAAGACAGCCGTACAAAATACATTTCACTGACAGAAAAAGGCCGCGAATACAATTCATTTACTTCATCAATCTCCAGGGAACTACTGTCTGTCTGCTACAAAAATTTTTCTGAAGAAGAAAAGCAGACTCTTCTTTCACTGCTGCTCAAAATGTCAGAAAACGTAGATTCAGCAAAGAAAGAACGGTTGACATTAGTTTGAAATAAAACTATATTTTTCTCTGGGGGAAATATGAAATCCGCAGTTCTTAAATACATTTTTTCAAAAAAAATTCCGGCAATACTGGTTTCTCTTGCAGTAATAAACCTTTTCGTACTGTCATCGTGTTCAGCAAAAAAAGACAAATCTGAATATTCAATTGCAGTATACATTCCCGGAATAATGGCCGACTCTGCAATCTACGCAAATCTTGCAGAAGGAGTAAAGGAAGCTGTTCAGGAATACAATGCAGTTTCAGAAAAAAAAGCTTCGGTTACCGTTTCAGAAGCTGGAACAAACCAGGCAGAATGGGGAACAAAACTCACCGCCCTTGCCGCAACAAAAAAATTCGATGTAATAATTTCGTCAAACCCTTCCCTTCCCGAAATTGCAGAGCCGGTAAGCAGAATGTTCCCGGAACAGAAGTTCATCTTTCTGGATGCGGCTGTTTCAGGCAACAAAAATATGGCGGCAGTAAGCTACAACCAAAAGGAACAGGCATATCTTTCGGGGTACATTGCAGGCCTTTTTTCAAAGACAAAACGCGTAGGTCTCATTGCAGCCCAGGAATATCCTGTAATGAATGAAGTACTCATGCCTTACTTTGCAAAGGGTGCTTCTGACGCCGTTCCTGAAACCGTCTGTGACTTCAGAATTGTAGGAAACTGGTACGATGCTTCAAAAGGTGCCGAAATTACAAAAGCCATGGCTTCTTCGGGAACAGACGTAATTCTTCCAATCTGCGGCGGTGCTTCAAGAGGAGTAATTTCTGCTGCAAAGGAACTGGGCATTCACCTTGTATGGTTTGACGAAAATGCATTTTCAAAAGCACCGGGAACAATCATTTCTTCATGCCTGGTTCTTCAGAAAAAAGCCGCAAAAGAAACTGCACTTGACTACCTTAACGGAAAGATTTTATGGGGACAGACGCGCACAGTAGGTTTTTCAGACGGATACATTGAATTTGTAAGGGATGACCCGCTTTATGAAAGTTCGGTAAGCCCCTCGATAAGGGAAAAAATGGACGTTCTCATAGAGTCACTTTCAGAAAGCAACTGATGGAACTTTGCATTCAGGATTTATCAAAAAAATACACGCTTAAAACTGCCCTCGACGGAATAACTATCACGTTCGGAGGGTCAAAAATCCATGCGATTCTTGGAGAAAACGGAGCGGGAAAATCAACCCTTGTTTCGATTCTTTCGGGAAGCCTTTCACCTTCAGGCGGAAAAATCTTTATTGACGGAATACAGACGCACTTTGTTTCTGCTGCAGACGCAATGTCAAAAGGAATATATATTGTACGCCAGCGTCCGGTTCTTGCAGAAAATCTTACTGTACTGCAAAATATTCTTCTGGGAACAGGAATCTTTACCGGTAAAAAAAAGACAGAAAAAATCAAAAAGCAGCTTGCAGAAATTGACCCGGGTATTGTTCCGGATGAAAAAATAAAAAATCTTGGCGGAAGCAGACGCTTTTACACTTCACTTGCGGCAGCCCTTATTTACGAACCAAAATGCCTTATTCTTGATGAACCTTCTGCCTTTCTTGATAAAGGGGAAAGGGAAAAACTTTACAAACTTCTGAAAACCCTTGCGCAAAAAGGAATGTGCATAATTGTAATAACCCACAGCCGTGCCGAAGCCACAGCCAACGCAGATACAGTAACGGTTCTTAATGAAGGAAAACTGTCGCACTTTTACGCCAGGGCTTCGGATTCTCTGGCAGACAGGAATTTTTTTACAGAAAAATCCGCGCAAATTGTTCAGCAGACAAACACCGGAACGCAGCACAAAATCTGTCTGGAAATAAGCGGCTTTTCATGCAGACCAAAAAACCGCCCTCCGGTAACAGACGCAGGGTTGCAGGCATACTACGGTGAAATATGTGCAGTTACATCGCCGGGTGACTCTTCTCTAAAAACATTTGAAGATGCTCTCTGCGGAATGGAAAAAGACGGCCTTTCAGGAACGGTTTCATTCTTTTCAGCTCAGCAGAAAAAAACTGCGATAAAAGCAGCAGACCTTACCCCCTGTTTCCTTAGAAAAAACGGAACTGCCGTTATTCCGTCCGACAAAACATACAGGGCTTCAAACCCGTCGCTTACAGTCGCAGAAATGCTTTCTGTGTACACAAAAAAAGATGCAGAAGAAAAAGTGCTTGACCTAATAAAAGACGCAGCCATAGAAATCACCCCGCAGCAGAGTGTTTCTGACCTTAGCGGCGGAATGCTCCAGAGACTCATTCTTGCACGCGAGCTTTCTACAAACCCCAGTCTTGTTATAATGTGCAACCCCATGCAGGGACTTGATGCTGCGTCACAGAAACGCCTGTGTGAAAGAATTCTTTCCCTCGTTTCAGATGAAAAAGCCGTAATTCTCATTGGAGCAGAAGATTTTCCGCTTACTTTGTGTTCCCGCGTATATACTCTTGAAAGCGGTATCCTTAAACTTTCTTTTTCAAAACAGGCAGGCTAAAAAATGTACTACCTTATGACAATGCTTACTTCAGCCGGAATTCTCATGATTGCAGGAACAGGCGCCCTTCTTTCAATAAGATGCGGTGCAATGAATCTTGGCGGCGAAGGACAAATATATGCAGGCGGTTTTGCAGGCTGCGCAGTTCTTGTCTATGTACAGGGCCCATCACCTCTGGTTTTTGCACTTGCACTGGCCGCTTCCCTTGCTTCGGGATCCCTTCTGGGACTTCTTTCTGCCCTTCTCTGGGAAAAACGCGGTGCACAGCCTCTTCTCACTTCATTTATAATTTCTGCGGCCGTTATTCCGCTTATAGACGGGTTCATAAGCGCCTCAAAAAACACGTCGGCCACAAACATGCTGGCACTTCCTTATATAAGTGAAGTTTACAGGATGCCAAAGATAAGCCTTGTTTTATGCCCGCTTTTCTGCATTGCAGCCAGGCTTTTTCTGTACAGGACATATTCTGGAAGAAAAATGTCACTCTGGGGAAAAGCCCCGGAATTTGCATCTTACTGCGGATTTGCCTCATATCCGTATACATATTCGTCCCTGGCGGTATCAGGAGCACTTCACGCACTTGCAGGATTCACGGCAGTCTGCATGACATATTTTACATGCCACAAAGGCTTTTACCTGGGAACAGGCTGGAACGCACTCAGTGCCGCACTTTTATCTTCGGGAAACCCGCTTATGCTTATTCCGTCATCGCTTTTTCTTGCGTGGCTTTACACTTTTGCAGACAGAATTTCACTTATGAACGGCTTTGGTTTTGACATAGGCGGAATTATTCAGGGAATTGTCCTTTTTGCAATATCCGTATTCAGCGTAAGAAGCATCAGCCAAAACAGTTCCGGCAGGAGAATAAAATGAACGCATTTCTTTCCATACTGAACATCGCGGCGCCTCTTTTACCAATGACAATAGGGGGACTGGCCAGCGAATATGCAGGAAGAATGGCTCTCTTTCTTGACGGTGCCGCCAATCTGGGGGCTTTTCTCTGCTATACTTTCACTGTTTTTACGGGAAGCCCCGTAACAGGAACACTGCTGTCCGTACTGGGCGTAGCGGCTCTGGTCTTTGTTTTGGAACGGCTGGCCACGCGCCTTAAAGCAAATATGTTTCTCGCCGCGCTTGCAATGAACATTCTGTTTTCTTCGCTGACAACACTTCTTTCTTCTATTATATTCGGCACAAGGGGTGTACTTTTTTCAGAAGCGTTTATCTTTAACCCGGCTGCGGCAAGGGGCATTACTTCGGCAGTTTGTCTGTGCGTTTCGGCAGCAATTGTATTTTTTCTTGCCTTTACAATTCCGGGCCTTGAACTGAGAATTTCAGGCAGTGAAGCCGGTGTCCTTGAAGCCCGCGGAATAAGTGCAGACAAATACCGGTGTGCTTCGTGGGTTCTTGCAGGCGTTTGTGCTTCCCTCTGCGGTTCATGTCTTGCCATAAGAATTGATTCTTATGTTCCAGGAATTTCGTCGGGACGCGGCTGGACTGCACTGGCTGCTGTTTTTCTGGGAAGAAAAAATGCTGTTTTTGCGGCTCAGTGCGTACTGCTCTTTGCCTTTGCAGAATATCTTTCGGCAAATATACAAAATATTCCGGCGTTTGCACAGTTTCCGTCATCAATACTGCTGGCGCTTCCGTATATTCTTGCAGTTATTCTTATTCTGGTTATTCCGGGAAAAAAGGACCGACAGTAGAAGGCAAAAAAAAAGCCCGGAAGAGTTTCCGGACCTTAAGTGCGCGGCTTTGGAATCGAACCAAAGACCCCAAGCGTGTCATGCTTGTACTCTAACCAACTGAGCTAGTCGCGCATAAAACTGATGTATATTATTTTATCAGAACACGTCTTTTTGGTCAAGATACACACCCTCTTTTACGCTGCTTTTGTCACATTTATTCCATGGTTTTCCACTATATATAAAGCCTTAAACAACTTAGTTTTGCAGCGCAATATTTCCATAAAAAACAAATGAATTATTTCAAATTATCATACTTTCCGGCACGCTTTTACGGGTGTATAATTCTGGTATGGAATACTTAATCGGCGTAGATTTAGGTACAAGCGGTACCAAGACAGTTCTTTTTGACACAAACGGAAATTCAATTGCTTCAAAAACAATAGAATACCCACTTTACCAGCCTCAAAACGGATGGGCCGAACAGGATCCCGAAGACTGGTGGAAGGCTGCGTGCGACGGAATGTCGGCAGTAATTTCAAAATCGGGCATAAATCCATCTGACATCAAAGGAATAGGCATAAGCGGTCAGATGCACGGTCTTGTCATGCTGGACAAGTCAGGCGCAGTTTTAAGAAAAAGCATAATCTGGTGCGACCAGAGAACAGAAAAAGAATGTGAACAGATAACATCCCTTGTAGGTGCTGAACGTCTTATTTCCATAACTGCAAATCCAGCTCTTACGGGCTTTACTGCATCAAAAATACTCTGGGTAAGAAACCACGAGCCGCACATTTACGAAAAATGCGCGCATATTCTTTTGCCCAAAGACTATGTAAGATACAGACTCACCGGTGAATTCGCAACAGAAGTAAGCGATGCAAGCGGAATGCAGCTTCTGGACGTTCCCGGAAGAAAATGGTCAGACGAGGTTCTGTCAAAGCTGCAGATAGACAAGTCTCTTCTGGGTACAGTGTACGAATCTCCTGAAATTACCGGCCGCATAACAAAAGAAGCCGCCGAACTTACAAAAGTCCCCGAAGGAACTCCTGTCGCAGGCGGTGCGGGAGACAATGCAGCGGCCGCAGTCGGTACAGGAACAGTAACTGACGGCACTGCATTTACTACAATCGGAACAAGCGGTGTTGTATTTGCACATACATCTTCACCTGTAATTGATCCAAAAGGAAGAGTCCACACTTTCTGCTGTGCCGTTCCCGGAGCATGGCACGTTATGGGCGTAACACAGGCTGCAGGTCTTTCACTAAGGTGGTTCAGGGACAATTTCTGTGCGGCAGAAAAAACCGTTGCAGAAAGTCTGGGCACAGATCCTTACGACACAATGAACAAAGAAGCGCAGACTGTTCCGCCGGGATGTGACAAACTGCTGTATCTTCCCTATCTCATGGGAGAACGCACTCCGCATCTTGACCCCAACTGCCGCGGTGTTTTCTTTGGCCTTTCTGCAATGCATACACGTGCACATATGTTAAGGGCTGTAATGGAAGGCGTTGCATTCAGCCAGAGGGATTCTGCAGATATTATCCACGGAATGGGAGTAGACACTTCCACAATGCAGGTATGCGGTGGCGGTGCCAGAAGCGATGTCTGGAGACAGATGCTTGCCGATGTAATGAAAACTCCTGTACTGAGAATTTCCAATACAGAAGGTCCGGCTCTTGGAGTTGCAATACTTGCAGGCACCGGAACCGGAATATACAAAAGCGTAAGTGAAGGCTGCTCTGCCGTAATAAAAATGCGCGACAAAACGGAACCGTGCGCAGAAAATTCCGCAGAGTATGAAAAGTATTATAAAATTTACAAAGAACTTTACCCTGCACTCAAAAGCGTATACAAAGATCTTTCGCAGCTTTAGGGGAACAGAAAACGGTTGGCTTAAGGAACTTTCCGGAGCCAGGAAAATGTAAATTTCTAATACATTTACACTAAAATTCAAATGTACAAATGGTTTTTGAGGGTGTAATATAAATTATCTCTAACAATCTGGTAAACTGGCTTTTTAGAGACTCACTGTATTTTTTTGGAAAGAATCCATTTTAGGAGGAAAGATTAAATGGAAAAATTCACAAATATTCCCGATGTAAAACTCGGAATCATTGCAGTAAGCCGTGACTGCTTTGTCATCTCGCTGTCAGAAAAAAGGCGAGCTGCAGTTGCAAAAGCTTTCGCCGGTAAAGGAAGCATTTTTGAAGCAAAGACAACCGTAGAAAACGAAAAAGATATGCTCAAAGCCGTAGAAGAAGTAAAGGCTGCCGGATGCAATGCACTTGTCGTTTTTCTCGGAAACTTCGGCCCCGAAACACCAGAAACTCAGATTGCGCAGAAATTTGACGGCCCGTGCATGTTTGTAGCGGCAGCCGAAGAATCAGACAAAGATCTTATCAACGGCCGCGGTGATGCCTACTGCGGAATGCTCAACTGCTCATACAACCTCAACCTGCGCCACATTCCTGCTGTAATTCCCGAGTATCCTGTAGGAACAGCAGACGACATTGCACAAATGATAGAAGACTTCATTCCTGTTGCAAGAACAATAATAGGAATCAAAAACCTCAAAATCATCACATTCGGTTCAAGACCGCAGGACTTCTTTGCCTGCAATGCACCAATCAAGGCACTTTATGACCTCGGTATAGAAATCCAGGAAAATTCAGAGCTTGACCTTCTTGTATCTTACAGAAACCACAAAGGGGACAGTCGCATTCCGTCAGTAATCGAAGACATGACAAAAGAACTTGGGGACGGAAACAAGTTCCCGGATCTTCTTGAAAGAATGGCTCAGTTCGAAGTAACCCTTCTTGACTGGGCTGAACAGAACAAGGGCAGCAGAAAGTATGTTGCCTTTGCTGACAAATGCTGGCCTGCATTCCCCAAAGAATTCGGATTTGAGCCCTGCTACGTAAACAGCCGCCTTGCTTCACGCGGAATTCCAGTAGCTTGCGAAGTAGACATTTACGGTGCCCTTTCAGAATACATCGGAACCTGCGTAAGCGGAGCCCCGGTAACACTGCTTGACATAAACAATTCAGTACCGCGTGACATGTACGAAAATTCCATAAAGGGAAAATCTGCATATCCGTACACACTTCAGGATACATTCATGGCATTCCACTGCGGAAACACACCGCTGTGCATGCTCAACAAGGCAAGCAATCCTGCAGTAAAGTACCAGCTTATCCAGAACCGTCTTCTCGAAAACGGCGGAACACCTGACTTTACACGCGGAACCCTTGAAGGAGACCTTCAGCCCGGAAAGATTACATTCTTCAGGCTCCAGTCTTCGGCAGACACGAAGCTCAAGGCATACATTGCACATGGTGAAATACTCAATGTTCCGTCAAAGTCTTTCGGAGGAATAGGAGTCTTTGCAATTCCAGAGATGGGAAGATTCTACAGGCATGTTCTTATCGGAAAACAGTATCCGCACCACGGAGCTGTAGCCTTCGGTAACTGCGGAAAAGCCCTGTACACAATTTTCCAGTATCTTAATATCGGTGACATTGCCTACAACCAGCCCAAGGAAGTACGCTACCCTGACGAAAATCCGTTCTGCTAAAAAACCACGGACTTATATAAAACCGGAATGCAGTGTGTTTGTTTAATCAACCGCGGCACTCCGGTTTTTTTTGTAGCCAAAGTTCTGAATTAAGTTTATAATATAGGAATAGTATCTGCGTACAGCACGCGGAACCTATTCCTATATTATATTCAGGTTGTATTATGTCCATGGTAAAAAAAATAAAGCAGAAAATTCCGTTAATGGTACTGATTGCAGCATTGGGTGTAGCCGCCGTAATAATTGTCACCATGAAAAAAAACGATAACAAAGACAAACAGGCCCGTCTTGTATATACAACGGAATCCGTAATGTCAAAAATAAACACAAACATAAACAACTATTTAAGAATACTTGACATCTGGGAAACCTTGCTTCTTCAGGATGACGGAAAAATAAGTGATTTTGAAAAGGTTTCCACTGTCCTTGCATACAAATTCAAAGGCATACATTCCATTGCAATAGCTCCAGGCGATGTACCAAAATATTTTTTTCCTAAAGACCAGAACGACATAGTTTTGCAGAACTTGGACACAGACAAATCATTCCAAAAAGCTTTTAATACCAGACCCAACAAAACAAATCCTTCGCTGAACGGCCCTTTTACGGGAAAAGACAACAAGAAATATTTTCTTCTGCGCAATCCTCTCCATATTCCGGCAAAAACAGGCAGGTACTGGGGTTACGCAGGAATAATCATCAGTTCAGACGCAATTTTTGACGGAATAAACCTTGAAGGAATAGAAAAACACGGTTATAAATTCGATTTGAGTGTAATAGATTCCTCGTCAATAAATATAGTGCCTTTTATCAAGTCAAAGTCCCAGAATTTCTGCGATCCGCAGGAATTTACAATCCCTATTCTGAACCAGCACTGGATATTAAAAATAGACCAGTGTATGACACAGCAAAGAGTATATCTTGCAGTAAAAATCATTATCGCTATTCTCCTGAGCGTTTTCGCATCTCTTTTGTCTTCAATGCTTATGAACATCAGGGAAAGAAACAAGGAACTTGAAAAGCTTACCTACATTGATGAACTTACAGGCCTTTCAAACAGCAGAAAATACCAGCAGACTTTGGATTGCCTGCAAAAAGAAGGTTCCCCCTACGGAATAATCTATCTTGACCTGAACAACTTCAAAACAGTAAACGACACTTACGGACACAAAATAGGAAACGAACTTCTTAAAATAATTGCCAATTTATTGAAAAACTGCGTGCGCGATAAAGACAAACCTTACAGAATTGGCGGTGATGAATTTGCACTCATAATTAACGGTGCGCAGTCAGAAGAAACCTACAAAGCCATTATAAAAAGAATTGAAAATTCAATTGAACGTACAATTATTATAGGTTCACTCAAAATTACCCCAGGAATCAGTGCCGGTTATGCAAGAATTTTCGAAGACGGTGGAACCAGTGCAGAGATTGAACGCATTGCAGAAAAAGCAATGTATGCAGAAAAAAAGCGCAAAAAAGCAGAAAGAAAATTTAATTAGAATTGACTTTCGTCAATCCTAATTAAATTTTTAGAAACGTATTGTTTCTCGCAATTCATTTCTAAACTGCAAAAAAAGGTTGCCTTCCGGCAACCTTTTTTTAACCTATTTAAGGGCAGCACTGATTCTTTCGAGAACCTTTTTGCGGTCAAGAGGTTTTACAATATAGTTTTTTGCACCGCTAAGAAGGGACTTCTTTACAAGCTCTTCCTTACCAAGTGCACTTACCATAACTACACGGGCATTCTTGTCAAAAGCCATAATCTGTTCCAATGCAGTAATTCCGTCCATTCTTGGCATAGTAATGTCCATTGTAACAAGATCAACATTGGGACAGAGTTCCTTGTATTTATCAACGCCTTCCTTACCGTCCTGGGCTGTAGCTACAATTTCGTATCCGTCACTGGTAAGAATCTGTGTAAGCTGTTTTGCAACAAACATTGAATCATCAACTATCATGACTCTGAATTTGGAGCCGTCAACTTTAATACCTTCAGGCGGACGCTCATTTATTGCCGGAAAATCCTGTTTTGTCTTCATATATAAGCTCCTTATTTATGCACGCTCGCGAATTGCGACGTTTACTTCGATTTTTCCATATTCGGTAATCAGAGGAACAATAAGAGCTTCTACATTCTCATTGGTTCCGCCCAATGCCGCTATTTCCATTTTTTCTCCTGCAAACAGTGCAGGCGGAGTAAGATCAAACTTAAATCCAAGTTCATGAAGCTTTGTTACAGCCTGTGCCGTAATAAGATTGGCAAGTTCACTGATTGTAGCCTTTGCCAGATCATCAAAAACCTGAAGCTTTTCATCATTCATTTTAGAGGCAATATTAAGAGCCGTCTCAAAAGTCATGTCAAAAAGAACACGGCCTTCTACATCTCCTGCAAGACCTACAAGAGCTGCAACACCCATTACAGGCATTGCCGTTGACTTCAGGTATAAATCACCGCGTTTAACCTCTGCACCGCCTAAAACTTCCTTCAAAACCCTGTAGGAAGTTTCAACAAACGGATTAATGTATTCTACTCTCATTCAAAATCCCCCTGTTTTAATTATACTTATTTTGAATAGAACGCCACATTTCCCGAAGTTTTTCTTGTAAATCCCGGAACAGAAAGAACTTCGTTGTCACCAGAAACGATAATTCCGTTGCCTTTCATTTTTTCCGCAAATTCAGAAAGAAGAACTTCCTGGGACTTTTCGGGAATAAATGATATCATATCCCTTACAAAAATAATATCAATAGGCGGAAGACTATTTGTGTTCACGCAGTCATGATATTCAAACATAACAGAATCCTTGATTTCCTTGGAGAAAGTATAATCACCGGAAGCCGTCTTTGTTGTATAGGGCTGGTACCAGTCCCTGCTTGCCTCATCTGTCAAATTCATTAACGGCGCATTTGAAACACTCAGAAGGTCAACATCATGCGCATAAATTTTTATTGAAGCATTCGGATAGCGCTTTTTTAAGATACAGGCCAGTGAATAGGACTCAAAACCTTTTCCACAGCCAGGATTCCAGACAACAATATTCCTTGCAGAATTGTCGGGAAGAATTTTATAAACAGACTGGGCATATTCTTCGGTCCACCATGTTCCGTTACATCTTGAATAGAAAGGTGCCAGGAAAGAATCTGCATCGGCCTCATTAAGAAGCTGAATATTTTCACCGCGCGCTTCACTCCATTCCTTAAAGCGGTTTTTAAACCAGTCTTCTGTTATGGAATTTACAGAAAATTTTCTGAGATTTTTAAGCGACTCCGAAACAAAGTGCATGTTTTCGGCAGCAATATCTTCTTTGCTTTTGGGTTCAGATGCAGCAGCAACAGCAGCAACTTTTTCTTCTGCTGTCTTTTCCTCTAAACGAGCCGGAATTTCTTCTTCTTTTTCTTCGGCAGAAATATTTTTCTTTGCAGAAGCTGCCATTTCACGGGCTTCTTCAATGGAATGAGCGCCAAATATTCTGTCTATGTCAAGAAGAATGTAAAGACGTTTTTCTGCTTCCACGACACCGTAAATGTACTTGATGTTAATGTCACCAAACAGAGGGTGCGGCGGCTGGATTGAACTCTTCTGAATACCGACAACCTTGTCAATGTCATCAACTACAACACCGAAAGTCTGCTCACCGACAGTAACAATCAGCATGTTTTCGAGCGCTTCATCGTCGCTTTCGCTGACATCAATATTAAAAAAGAGCCTCAAATCAATTATTGGAATAATATCGCCGCGAAGATTGTAAACTCCCCTTACAAAAGGAAGCGTATTCGGAACATACGTAAAGTGGCCGGCCTTTGCAATTTCCTTGACCTTCATGATATCAATGGCATAATCTTTTCCTGAAAGTGAAAAAGTAACCATCTTGAAGTCAACAAGGGATACCTTCTTTTTTTCGTCAGAAAGCCTTGAATCCGAACTGTCATCAAAAGCTTCTGTTGTTTTTGCCAGTATGCTTAATTTATCCTGAATAGTTGCCATTTATTAACTCCTTCCCGCGCTTTTGATGGCTTCTGCCTCACGAAGCTGCTGGGCATCGAGTTCCTGTTTTACACCAAGCTCAAGAAGCTGGCTTACATCTATAATCAAAGAAACAGATCCGTCTCCCAATACCGTTGCGCCGGCAATTCCCGGTGAAGAAGTAAACTGATCGTGCAGAGGCTTTATAACAACATCTTCTTCGCCAATCAGAGCATCTACCATAACGCCGATCTTCTTTTCCTGGGAACCGACAATAACAATAAAGCAGTATTCACTTTCATCACTGCGACGGATATTGAACAGTCTGTTCAGCCTGAGAATAGAAATAACTTCGTTTCTTACGTTCAAAACTTCATAATTGTCTATTGTACTGATAGTTTCACGCTTTACACGCTGGCTTTCAATAACATTCGCAATAGGTATTGAGTAAATTTCTTTTCCGACACGAACCAGAAGCCCCTGAATAATTGCAAGAGTAAGAGGAAGTCTTATAGAGAACTTTGAACCCTTGTCTTTTTCGCTGGTAACGCTTATGGTTCCCTTGAGTTTTTCTATCATAGTCTTGACAACATCAAGACCTACTCCGCGACCCGAAACGCTGCTTATTTTATCGCTTGTAGAAAATCCCGGAAGGAAAATAAGGTTGTATGCTTCCTGATTTGACAGAACCTTGTTGGGGCTTATAAGTCCCTTCTTTATTGCCTTTTCGCGTACTTTTTCTACATTGATACCCTCACCGTCATCGATTATGTCAATGACAATCATGTTTCCTTCATTGGAAGCCTTGAGAGTAAGTGTACCTGTCTCTTTTTTACCCAGTTCCAGACGACGCTCCGGGGGTTCAATACCGTGATCAACAGAGTTTCTGACACAGTGCATGATAGGATCAAGAAGATCATCAACTACAGTCTTGTCAAGTTCTGTATCTTCACCTTCTATAACAAGGTCTACTTTACGACCCAAATCCTTGCTCAAATCGCGTACAACCCTTGGAAAACGGTTAAAAATAGTTCCAATCGGAACCATTCTTATTTTCATAACGCCTTCCTGAAGTTCACTTGTAATACGTCCCAAATTCTGGGTAGTTGACCTGTATTTGCTTGAAGAAGCCTTGAAGTCATTTTCAAATACATCAAAAAGACCTATCATTCCGCCTACTTCTTCTACAAACTTCTGCCTTGCCTCCTTTAGGGACATTCCTGCCTGAACAGATTCTACAAGTTTGGGGAATGAATCAATAAGATGATGCTGTTTTTCCTTGTATGCAGAATTCAAATTCTGAAGTCTTATCTGAAGGTCGGCCATATGAAGACCGTTCTGGTTGAATGCGGCTTTTGTAATTACAGTTTCGCTTACAAGATTCATAAGGTTATCTACACGCTTTGAATCTACGCGAAGAATTGAACCTGTCTGAGCCACGGCATGGGACGGCTGCTGTATGGATTTCTTTGCCTGCTGAAGGTTTTCTGTAGTAGCCGGAACCGATTCCTGCTTTTGTACGGTCTGCGGAGCCGCTTCTTTTTCAGCAGGAGCAGCGGTCTGTACGGGTTCCTCTTTGGGCTCTTCCTTTACTAGAGCAGGCTGTTCCTTAACAGGAGCTGCAGCAGAAGATTCGACCAGATGTGCATCAGTTGCTGTCGTAACATCGTCAAGGAAAGCAACATCTTCAAGGACAGACTGTTCTGCAGAAGATGCTATATAGTAAACTACCTGCGGATGGAATTCATCCTCGTAGAGTGCTTCAAAGTCAGGAACTGTTTTAAGTACGGTTCCGCAGTTTTTAAGAGCCGCAAATACCTGAATTCCGCCGACGCTGTTCATCGGGTTTGATTCATCGAATGTAACGTTTACTGTCCAAAGCTTCTGTCCGTCCTGTACTGCATCGTTAAGTTCCGAAAGTTCTTCTGCAGAAATAGGCGGAACAGGAGGCATTCCTGTATCTGCACCGGCAGCAGCAGGAACCATCTGGGGTTCACTCTTTGCAACAGAAGCCGAACCAAGCATTCCGGCGGGGAGTTTTACAGGGGCAGACTTCTTTTTTTCTCCCTTTTCAGGAATAAATGACATTATCTTTTTTACAATGGGATCTGTGTCTGCATCATAAACTGTCCCCGAACTTCTTGCTTCAAGCATAGCCTTTATTGTGTCTATTGCCGAAAGCAGAACATCAACTATTGGTTCGGATACAGAAACAGAACCGCTTCTGAGAGCGTCAAGAAGATCTTCTACTTCATGACAGAAAGTTGCAAGTTCTGTCATTTCTACAGTAGCGGAACCTCCCTTTAAAGTATGGGCAGCTCTGAAAATCTCATCTATTGCGTCATGATTTGACGGATCATTTTCTATAACAAGAATATTGCTTTCAAGAGTTTCTACCTGCTGTTCAGCTTCGGAAAAGAAATCTTTAAGAAGTTCCTCATTATTTGCATCAAGATAATCACTCATACCTATATTTTAATCGGATATCTATATAAGTCAAGCAATCAGGTTGCTTTTTTGAAAGGTTTTCAAATGTTTTTCGGCTGCTAAAGATATATAACTCCAATGCCGATAATAAAAAAAAGACCCGTACTGATTTTTATGCTGAACTAAACCGGTACTTTCAGGGAGGACACAGTGAAAAAATTTTTAGGAGCATCAGCGGCCCTTCTTGTCGCTTCTTCTGCGGCTTTCGGCCTTCAAATGCCGTACTTCAGCGGATACGCCGGATTTTTGTCTGACATTTACAATACAAAAAACTCAGATGCCATGGCTCCGAAAGTTTCTGCGGAAACATTTTTTTCAGGACAGCTTGACTTTGGCGGAAACCTGCTTTTGCGCGGGGAATTCTATATGCAGGCCAAGGATTTGTTCGGACAGAATATTTTTAAAGACCCTGATGAACCGAATTCTTTCTTCAGACTGGAAGAAATATCTGCTACATACAAAATAGGAACACTCAATTCAACCCATTATTTGAGCGCCTTTCTTGGAAACTTTGAGCCGGCGGGTTCTGACATTTTTATTCAGCGCCAGTTTGGGGTTGCACCTATTACATCAATGCTTACAGAAAGCTGGCACGGTCTGAGCGGTGCTTCTGTCTATCCTTTCTACGGTGGCGGTCTTGCATACGTTCTTCACCCGCAGAAACCTTTTGCACTTGAATTTTCACTTTACAACAACGAGCAGATAAAAAATGCAGGAACATCACAGGAAATCAACAGAAATGCAATAAATACAGACTTCAGGATTGCAACTGTTCTGCCAAAACTGACACTTGACTTTTCGGCAGGCCTTGCATTCCCCATTGACAAAACTGATGATGCAGGAAACAAAGTTATTCTTATTATCAGGGAAGTCCAGTTCCATACGGGAATAAACATGCTCATCGGAGACAGACATATGTCTTCTTTCTTTATGCAGGCAGGATTCAACAAACTGACGCTTAACCCTTCTGCCACTGACGAAAACACAAACAAACTGTCCTTTTCTGACCTGTATTTTCTTCTGGAACCGCGCCTTATGCTCAGAAACTGTACTATAAACATAACAGCATTCAATATTCCGACAGAAAGTGCAGACGATATGCTTTATCTTAAGGGAATCGTAACAAAGGATGAGACAATAAACAACCTTCTGGGAATGAATCTCTGTGTAGTTTCTGACAATCTTTATCTTGGAAACACGAATTTTACATTCGGTATACACGGAACATTCTTCTTTACAGACTCAGACCTTGAAGATGCAATAAATGACTTTCAAAGTGTTATAGGCTGGAACAAAGAATTTCTTGTTACTCCTTTCATAAAATTCCCTGTTTTCGGCGGAACTTTGAACGGAGCGGTGTCGGTAAGTTGCCTTGAACTGGCTTCTGACTGGAAGTCCGCAATCCAGGCAACTGTCGGTTTTAGAAGCCAGTTGTAAGATAAATGGGGTTGTTTGCGACAACACCTTTTATCTTTACGAGTTTCAGCAAGCAAAAACCCGTAAAGACTAATTAAGGCATCACTTTATATTTGCTAAAACCAGCAGAAAAACTACATATTGAAGGACTTGAGTCTTTCGCAGGCTTCCTGGATATTTTCGCGGTGACCGAAGGAACTGAATCTTATGAAACTTTCACCGCTCGGTCCGAATCCTGCGCCCGGTGTAACTACAACATTGCACTGACGGAGTATTTCATCAAAAACATCCCAGCTTTTCTTTCCTGTAAATTTTGCCCAGACATAGGGTGCGTTTCCGCCTGAATAAACTTCTACACCCATTTTTTTGAAATTGTCACTTTCAAGGGCGCTTCTGATAAGGGCAGCATTTTCGAGATAATATCTGATTGTCGCATTCATCTCGGCAAGACCGGTTTCATCCAAAGCTGCGTATCCTCCTGCCTGGGCAATATTGCTTGCTCCGTTGAATGCAGTATTTGTAATTCTGGCCCAGGCATCACATACACGTGAACCGTCTTCAAACTTGAGATTTTCGGGAACAACGCACCATCCAAGACGTACACCGGTGAATCCGGCTGGTTTTGAGAAAGACTGCATTTCTATTGCACAGTCCTTTGCCCCTTCTATCTCGTAAATTGACTTCGGAAGATTTTTATCCTGAATAAAGAAAGAATATGCTGCATCAAAAAGAATTATACAGCCGTTAGCCTTTGCAAATTCAACCAGTTTTGAAAGGTTTTCGCGTGAAGCAACTGCACCGGTCGGATTGTTTGGTGAACAGATGTAAATAAGGCTGTCTTTCTGAACTACTGACAGGTCAGGAAAGAAATCATTTTCTGGAAGACAGGGCATGTATGTAATATCATCAAAACCATGGTCAGTCACGGGATGCTTTCCGCCGGCACCAGCCATTACAGAACCGTCTACATAAACAGGATAAGAAGGATCCTGAACTGCAACCTTCACTCCCCTTCCGAACATTGCCTGAAGCCTACCAAGGTCACACTTTGCACCGTCTGAAACAAAAACTTCTGAGGGAAGAATTTTACCCGAGTAGATTGCGCTTGAAATTCTTTCACGAAGTTTGGGCATTCCGGCACTGTCATCCTGATAACCTTCGTAGCCTTCTTTTGTTCCCATCGCTTCAACAAAGTTTTTCATTGCTTCAACGATATGGGGTGTAAGCGGCTCGGTTGTATTTCCTATTCCAAGGCTGATTATTTTTGCATCTGGGTTTGCAGCCTGAAACTCACGGCGGCGCTTTGCAATTTCGGGAAAAAGATATCCTTTGGCAAGATTTGTGTAGTTTTCGTTCTTCTTTATCATAAAAGTCCTCTTGAGCGATTTTCAGAATTTTTGAAAGTTTAACATTTTTTTTTGTACGGTTCAATACAGCCTTGAAATTCTGTGCCGCAGGTCTTGGTTAAGGTACAGCGTAAATTCTGCATTTTTTCCTTCGACCGAATTAACCGTAATTCTGGCATGGTGTGAGTCAGCGATGGTTTTTGCAATTGACAGTCCAAGACCGCATCCGCCTGTTGCACGTGCCCTAGAGGTATCTGCCCGATAAAAGCGGTTGAATATTTTTGTAAGGGCATCTTTTGGAATTCCGTGTCCGGTATTAAAGACTTTTATAAAACACTTTCCGTCACTCATTCCAGCACTTACCCTTACAAGATCGCCCTTTTCTGAATTTTTAAGCGCATTGTCCAGAAAAATTACAAGGCACTGCTTTATTCTGGACTCGTCGGCATATACGTAAACGGGGGTTTGGGGAATTTCTGTTTCGAGCTTTTTACCTTGTTCAAAAACAACACTTTCAAAAGGGAGAACGGCACATGCACAGCAGGAAGCAAGATCAAATCTGACTGGGTTCATCTCAAGACGGCCAGAATCGTTTCTTGCAAGAAAGAGCAGATCTTTTATGAGTGCCGACATGCGCATGTTTTCTTTCTTTATATACTCCAGCCATTTGTTGCCGGGAATTTCCTGTTCAAGAACATCAGCATTTGCACCGATTACGGCAACCGGAGTTTTGAGTTCGTGGCTTGCATCTGCAATAAACTGTTTCTGGCGTACAAAGGCTTCTTTTACAGGTTTTATTGCCCAGAATGAAAATCCCCAGCAGATAAAAAATGCAATTACAAGACTTACAAAAAAAACTGCAAGTGAAATGAGCGTAAAATTAAACTGAAGGTGAATCTCGTTGCGCCTGTCAAGAATTACGATGAGGTATCCGTCTGCATAGGGTCTCATCCTGAATGCATAACCGTTATAAAGTTTATGCGAATAATCTGCTGTTCTGTCAGCAAACATGCGCGCAATTATTGTATTAAGTTCTTCATCTGTTTCTGAACTGGAAAAATCGCTTATTGTTCTGTACAGCCGGCCGCTACTGTTCAAAAGACCGGAATAAAAATTGCGGAACCCGGCAGGCATTGGTGAAAACGGAAAAAGAAATTTTATTATTGACAAATGTGAATCCTGCTTTTCAATTTTTGCGCCGTGGTTATAGGAAAAACGTTCGTATTCAAAGGCCGGCGGATGCCCGTCATGTTCAAGCAGATCCTGCATAAAACGCTCGGAACCGTCGTAATTTGTAAGGGCAAGATTATAATTGAGCATAAAAACAATAACGGCCATTATTACAGCTATTATTGTCAGAGAAATAAACGAAAACTTTAAGTGAAGACGCCTGAACACTTACTGCCAAAAAGAAAATTACTTTCCTTCCTCCAGGGAATAACCTATTCCGCGCGAAGTCCTTATCTGGGTTGTGACTTTGAGCTGTTCCATTTTTTTTCTGATAAAGGAAATATAGACTTCAACATTATTGTATTCAGCATCGCTGTCACCGCCCCAGATTTTTTCTATAATGCGCTCTTTTTTTATAATCTGGCGCGGGTTTTCGAACAAAAGTTCTATTATCTGAAATTCTTTGAGCGAAAGTTTTATTGCTTCTCCACCGACTTTCTGAAGTTCACAGTTGCTTTTGTTAAGGACAAGATCTCCGAAGGAAACAGTATTTTCGCGGACTTCACCCTTGCGCCGTGTAAGAGCCCTGAGACGTGCAAGCAGTTCTTCAGTGCTAAAAGGCTTTACCAGGTAATCATCGGCCCCCGTATCAAGACCTTTTACCAGATCAGACACATCATCTTTTGCGGTAAGCACAAGAACCGGAACAGAATTTTTTTCGGCACGAAGAGTTTTCAAAACTTCAAAGCCGTCCATTCCGGGAAGCATAATATCAAGAATTACGGCATCATATATTCCGCTGCGGGCATATTTTAAGCCGTCAGTACCGGTATAAACTGCATCTACACCGTAACGGCGTTTCTGGAATATTTCTACAAGAGCCTGTGAAAGGCGTATTTCATCTTCGACTAAAAGAATTCTCATTGGGACAGTATACTATATTTTCCTGCCGTTAACCAGCATAAATTACTAACATTATGACTAGCACATCTTAAAAAGCTGCTCAATAAACGGTTCTCTTACAACCATGACCGAACAGTGTGCGCTTCCTATAATCTCGGCATCCTGTTCGGTTACAACATCATGAACCAAAGAAGACGTAGTGCGGCTTCCGCCTGTTGTTCCGCCCAAAAGAACGAGATTTGCCTTATATTCATCGGCGGCAGTAATTATTTCTGACCAGACGGCACCTTTTCTGAGTTCAACGTCTATTTTTACGCCTTTGGTTTTTGCAAGGGAAGCAACATACGAAAGGTTTCTGTCCCCGTCCTGCTGAAGGTTTCCGGCAATGGTATCCCCTTCTTCCTTTACAATAAACTTGGAAAGTGCAAGCTGGCGGATTGTTGCAGTATCTACAACATACACAACCTTAAGGCTGCACTTGTACTGCCTTGCCATAATTATGCCGAACATTACTGCCCGCAACGAAGACTGAGAACCATTGTATGCCACAACAATACGCTGAAAAAGAGGTTTTATCATTTTACTCCCTGCCTGTTCTTTAAAGATTTCAAGACAAACACATTATCTCTTTCACGTTCTTCAAGGACACTTTCAATGTACTTTACGGTGTCTCTTGCCTGCGGAATTACCATCTTGTCAAGTGCGTTTACGCGACGCTGCGTTTTTTTGACTTCAAGTGCCAGTCTCCATGCTATAGTCCTTATGCTGGCCATCTGTGTAAGAAGTGAAAGAAGTTCAAAAAAATCTTTCATTACTTCGTCGCTGTCGGCAAAGGTTCCCAGCATTGAAGAAAAAAGCTCTCTTTTGGGAAGATTTACGTCTATTGTTGTAAACGTCATTCCGCCAACAACGACAGGCTTTTTTGTTATATCGAATTTGTATTTTACCGCATGTGCAATGCGTTCGACACGGTCACCACCCACCGCCATAAGCATGTTCTTGAGCGCAGGATATGCTTTGGCAATACACTTGTCAATTTCACGCTCAAGAAGTTTTATTTTTTCAACAATGCGCATAAGTTCCATTACAAGAATCTCACGCTTCTGTTCAAGAAGATCATAGCCTTCGGTACTGACCTGAAGCTGTTCTTTTATTGAGAGAAGATTTGACTTTGTAGGAGCTATATTCAGCCTTGCCATTATTCTGCTTCCTTTTCCTTTGGAAGATATTTTTCTATAAGATCCGTCTTTATTCTGTACAGTTCGTCCACCGGAAGGATTGACAGAAGTTTCCAGCCCAAATCAAGTGTTTCATCAATTGAGCGGTCTTCGTACTCACCCTGGGTAAAAAACTTTGACTCAAGCTCGTTTCCGAACTTAAGGTAAAGGCGGTCCAAAGAAGACAGCTCTTCTTCACCGATAATGGAAGCAAGGTTGCGTATGGACTTAACCTTACTGTACGAAGCAAAAAGCTGGCTCGAAACAGAAGCGTGGTCTTCTCTTGTCATACCTGCACCGATTCCGTCTTTCATAAGGCGGCTCAAGCTTGGCAGTCCGCTTACAGGAGGATACATTCCCTTCTGCGACATTTCGCGGTCAAGAACAATCTGGCCTTCTGTAATGTATCCCGTAAGGTCAGGAATAGGATGGCTTATGTCATCGTTGGGCATCGTAAGAATAGGAATTTGGGTAATCGAACCTGTACTTCCCTGAATTTTTCCGGCACGCTCGTAAAGTTCCGCAAGATTTGAATAAAGATATCCAGGATATCCTTTTCTTCCCGGAACTTCACCGCGGGTTGTAGAAATTTCACGAAGGGCCTCGCAGTAGTTGGTCATATCTGTCATTACAACAAGAACATGCATGTTGCATTCAAAAGCCAGATATTCAGCTGCAGTAAGGGCACATCTTGGTGTAATAATTCTTTCTATGGAAGGTGCATCTGCCAGACTCTGGAACATTACTACCTTTGAAAGAACACCGCTTTCCTCAAAAGTATTCTTAAAGAACTGGGCAACGTCGTACTTGATTCCCATTCCTGCAAAAACCATTACAAATTCTTCGTCACTGTTCAAAAGTTTTGCCTGTCTGATAATCTGGGCTGCAAGCTTATTGTGGGGAAGACCGTTACCGCTGAATATAGGAAGCTTCTGTCCGCGAATAAGAGTGTTCATTCCGTCTATGGAAGAAATTCCTGTCTGAATAAAGTCACGCGGGTAAACACGGGCATAAGGGTTAATGGGGTTTCCGTTTACATTTACCTTTCTGCTTGAAATAATTTCGGGGTAACCGTCAATGGGTTCTCCAAGACCGTTGAAAATTCTTCCCAAAAGGCCGCGTCCTACCCTCAGTTCCAGAGGTTCTTCAAGGAATTCAACGGTTGTCGAATCCAAATCCAAGCCTGTCGTGCTTCCGAAAATCTGAACAACAGCGGCAGTTTCGTTCAAGTCAATTATTCGTCCGGTCTTTTTTTCACCGTTTTTGTCGCGAACATAGACTACTTCGTCATAAAAAGAATTCTCGCTGCGGCGGACTACAACAATCGGTCCGTCAACTGCGGTCAGTCCGGAATATTCTACGCCTCTCATACAGCTGCATCCTTGCGGTACATCCGCTCCAGTTCGGCCATCTGGTTTTCGAGATGACCCTGAATTTCTGTAAGTTTATCCAAATTGTCATTTGCAACTTCGCTCTTTGCCCTGAGAATCTCGGCGCGAACAGGAAGTTCAACAACCTTAAGAAGAGGACAGCCGGCTTTGACAACCGCAAGAGCCTTTTCATAATAGTTCATTATAAGAATCAGAATCTGAATCTGTTTTTCAGGGACTGAATAGGCGTCTACCTTGTCAAACTGGTCCTGCTGCAAAAAGCCGTTTTTAATCAGTTCACATGCAGTAAGAACAAGACGGTCTGCATCGGGAAGAGCATCTGCACCAATAAGACGCACTATCTGCTGGAGACGCTGCTCTCTTTTAAGAAGATCCAGTGCCTGAACACGGATTGAAGCCCAGCGCGGATCAAATTTATCCCACCAGGAACGAATCTCATCTGCATATTCTGAATAGGAATCTATCCATCCGATGGCAGGATAATGGCGTGCATTGGCAAGTTCGCGGTCCAAAGCCCAGAAACATCTGATAAAGCGTTTTGTATGCTGGGTAACAGGTTCAGAAAAATCTCCTCCAGGAGGCGAAACTGCACCGATTACAGAAACAGAACCTTCTTTTCCGCACAGGCTGTCTACGCGACCGGCACGTTCGTAAAATTCTGCAAGTCTTGTAGGAAGATATGCAGGGAATCCTTCTTCGGCAGGCATTTCTTCCATACGTCCTGAAAGTTCGCGCAATGCTTCTGCCCAACGGCTGGTAGAGTCTGCCATGATTGCAACATGCATTCCCATATCGCGGTAATATTCGGCAAGTGTAATTCCAGAATAAAGCGAAACTTCACGGGCAGCAACAGGCATATTTGATGTGTTTGCGATAAGAATGGTTCTTTCCATAAGGGAACGGCCTGTTCTTGGGTCAATCAGTTTTGGAAAGTCCGTAAGAACATCGGTCATTTCGTTTCCGCGTTCACCGCATCCTATGTAAACGATAAGATCAGCGTCGCACCATTTTGCTATGGCATGCTGGGTCATAGTTTTTCCTGTACCGAATCCGCCCGGAATAGCAGCAGTGCCACCCTTGCTTAAAGGAAAGAAAACATCTATAACCCTAAGTCCTGTTACCAGAGGCTGTGAAACTTCGAGTTTGTGTGCAAAAGGTCTTGGTTTTCTGAGCGGCCAGTACTGTGACATTGTAATTTTTTCATCAAGTTCTGTCGTTGCAATAACTTCGTCTACAGTATAAGAACCCTTTCCTGCAAATGAAGAAAGAACGCGGCCTCTTATTGTAGGCGGAACCATAATCTTATGAAGAACAGAGCCTGTTTCCTGTACTGTACCCAAAACCATTCCCGGGGCAATGGAAGAGCCTTCTTTTATTTCTGAACCGTCAGAAGGATGCTGTGCCGGGGTAAAGTCCCACTTGCGTTTTGTGTCAATTGCATCTGTACGCTGGCCAGGAAGCAGAAAAGCACCACCGCTTTCGTACATTTCCTTAAGCGGGCGCTGAATTCCGTCGTAAATTGTTCCGACAAGTCCCGGTCCAAGTTTAAGGGACAAAGGCCTTTCGTTGCTTACTACGCGTTCACCTACATGCATTCCCGAAACGTCTTCGTAAACCTGGATTGTGGCATTTCCTTCACTCTGGCGGATTATTTCACCGATAAGTTTTTTTTCGCCTACATCAACAACGTCGTAGAGTCCGCAGCCGTCCAGTCCTTCGGCATAAACAATAGGTCCGCTTATTCTTGTTATTTTACCTTCAATCATTCCGGAAGCCTCCCGCAAAAGAGAGCCAAAGAAAGCTCCTCACTTTTTTCATCAAGCATTTCTTTTATTATCTCGTCAAGTGTAAGACGGCATTTTATTTTTGAATCATCAGTAGAAAGAATAATTCCTTCCCTTCTTGAAAATCCCTTTACGGCTTCGTCGCGTAAAAGTATTTCTTTTCCTTCAGAACAGCCGGCAAGATTTCCACCGAATTTGTCTTTAAGCATTTTTTCTGCCGCAGTCTTATCGAAACCAACAACGACTGCATTGATTTTTTTACCTTCAAGTATTTTTTTTGTGCGTTCAATCATGGTTCCGATTATTTCCAGACGCTTTTCTGCGTCAAGTGAATCAAAATACAAATTCATAGACTCAATAACGCTGTTATAAACAAAACTTACAAGACACCTCTGCTTTTCAAGGGGAAGCGAAGCATTTAAGTTTTTTTCATAAGAGCGCATTTTTTCCTGAGACGCTTTTTTTGCAGCTTCTGCGGCCTGTTCAAGTCTGGTTTCAACACCGTCAATAAGAGACGCTGCCGTTTTCTGAGCCTCAGAAAGAACACGGGCCGCTTTTTTTGTACTGTCGGCCCTGATTTCTTTATCAAGAACTTCTGTTGAACGTAATTCTTCCATTTTATATTTTCCGACTGCTAAACCTGAATTCCTACAGCCTCACGAATGGCATCGGTAAGAGTCTTGCGACCCTCGATATGCCCTCCAAGACCTGGAATTTCCACAATAAGAGGAGACGAGCCCTTCATCTGCCAATCCCGGACTTCCGGAGACAGCATGTCAGACACATCCTCTGTAAGAATGAGAACTTTGGGTCTGTCCTGTTCCGCCGGAGAATCAACAGAAGCAGACTGCCCTGTAACGCGCATAAACGCATTCAAAGCTTCGCTCCGGTTGACTGCGGTTTGTCCCTTAACGCCTACAAGCATAAAGGCAAGGACAATTTCCCGTTCTCCTATGACAAAATACTCCAAAAGAAAATCCTTCCAGCGGACGGCTTACATTATTATAATGAAAAGCGCAACAAGGAATCCCCAAAGACAGATACCTTCTGCAAGACCTACAAACGGAAGAGCCTTTCCTGAAAGTTCTGCATTTTCGCTCATGGCACCCATAGCAGCAGCACCAATCTTTCCGACAGCTGCACCACCACCGATACATGCAATACCTACAGCAACAGCAGCTGCAATGTATTTGATGGAAGAGCCGATGTCTGATTTTTCTGCCGGAGCCTGAGTCTCAACAGTCTGCTCTGCAGCAGCTTCTGTCTGGGCCGGTTCTGCAGTCTGTGCAAAAATTCCCGCAACGCATACAGCCATCATCATAGACAAAACAAGTAAAAACTTCCTGCTCATAAAAATACCTCTTATTTTATAAATCGGCCTGCTCAAAAGAACAAAACCGTTATTAACAAAATTACACCTGAACCGCCGACTTGTATTCAAAGCGGAACGGCTTAAATTCCCTTCCTGTTTCTGAAAAGAATTTGCTGAAGAATTCATAATACTGAAGTCTTACAACCTGAATGGCAACAATCATTCCTTCAAGAACAATAACAATTCCATTACCGATTATTGAAACCAGAATACCACCTGCCGGCGGAACAATTTCTACCATCATTTCGATAATATAACCGAGAACCGCATGTGCAAGGGCAAAGGCACCTACACGCAGGAAACTTACGGTATTTGAAAGATATGAAGAAATTACTTCGATAATTTCAACAATGGCAGCAATTACCGCGCTGAACAGTCCGTTTTCAAGAACAGGGCGCTCACCGTCAACCAGACGTTCAAAAGGTTCACCGAAGGCAGTAAGGAAAAGTGAAACACCCATGACAATCCAGTCATAAAGCGCAGGAGAATGTCCAAACAGCGCAACTCTTACGGCAAATACAATGACATACCAGAAGAAAATTGCGCCCGTAAGTCCGGTTTTTCCAAATACAGCCTTACCCTTTTTGCCCAGCGCAAACTGGTTGATAATATTGATGATAATTCCGCAGGTATTGATAACAAAACCGACAGCAATCGTAAATCCAAAGAACATAAACATGCGCTTTATTGATTCGGGATTGCCTGAAGGCATAAGTTCAAGAATAGTATCGCGCGGTGTTCCAAAAAGACCTGTAACCCAGCGTGAGAAAGGAACAAGAACCGTTGCGTTTGCAAAGAATTCGCCGGTAAGAAGGCCCATTATTGTACTGCTTACACCAATGCTTATAAAAACAAGTGCAAACTTTTCCCAGCCGGCAAGTTTTACAACCTTACAGGCCATAAGAATTCCCAGAATAAGGAACACAAATCCCTGGCCTGCATCACCGAACATAATTCCAAAAAGAACTGTAAAGAAAATTGCAACAAAAGGAGTCGGGTCAACCGTTCCGTACAAAGGTGAACCGTAACTGAAAATAAGACGTTCAAAACTACTTATAAGTTTTCCGTGCTTAAGCTGAACAGGAACCTTTTCTTGGCCAGAAGCAACAGATTCAACTTCGTGCGGAAGAAATTCCCTTATTCCGGTGTGGCCTTTTGTAAGTTCATCCAGATCCTTCATAACCTGTCTGCTTTCATAAGCCGGAATCCAGCCTGTAATCCTGTAAACAAATTCAGTTGACTCAAGGTTTCCTTCAACTGCATGAATCTGGCTTCCAACAGAATAAACCTGAAGAAGATGAAGAAGTTCCTTTTTGTGTGTTTCGGCAAAATTCTTTCTTTCTTCCTGTATTTCAGAAAGCTTCTGTACAGCCTCTGTCTTTTTGTTTTTAAGCGAAATAAGTACATCTTCAGGAATTCCCTTGAAATCCTTAGGAACAGAAAGTTCAACAAAGCCGAATTCCTTTAAATCTGCATCAAGGGCAAAACGCGCTTTTTTTGATGAAGCCGCAAGAATTCTTGAACCGTCATCGCCGAGTTTGACGATTGTTGCACGCGCACCAACTTTTTCCTTAAGGGCATCAAATTTTGCCGGATCAATCTTTCCTATTCTGAGCGTCAGAAATGACAGGGATTCAAGTTCTGAATAAGACACTTTAAGGTTTGAAAAAGCCTGTGCTTCAGAATAGTCAGAAGTCACGCGCCTAAGCATTTCAGAAGCTTCCACTTCTTTTTTATGAAGTTCCTCTACAGAGTCAATAATTTTTACTGCTTCACTTTCATCTTCTGTACTCGGAACAGAAAGTTTTTCTTTATACTCCGTCAGGTCGGGAATATCCAGTGCTGTTCTGACCTGCTCAAGCCGGCTGAAAATTGCACCGTCAGGATTCAGATGTTCCCCCGAAGAAGCCGAAGCACCGGTCAAATCCTGCTGAAACTGGAATTCGCCGAGTTCGCCAAGATATTTGAGAACTGCATGAATATCTTCCCTAAGAACCATCAGTTCGACAAGTCTCATTGCAGTTGTTCTAGCCATTTTTCACCTCCGAAATTCCGGCCATCTGCATAGCCTGAATGGAACTTATATTCAGTCGAAGACTTTCCGACGCCATACGGATATTGTCAAGTTCATTTCTCTTTATGATAAACCAGCAGACAAGTGGACATTCTGTAAACGGATGCCTGTGAAAAAGACGCCTCGCCCGCTCCAGATAAACATGTTTGTATGCATTGGAAATCCATCTTGCATCCACAGTCCAAACAACACCTTCTTCATGCGGGTTCAAAAGTTCTGCATACTTCCAGTTTTTCCATGATTCCCAGTCGTCTGTATCCTTGTCTATAATTTCTAATGCAGAAAGAACAAGCGGGTCGTTTTCTGACTTTTCATCAGTTGAATAAATAAGATTGTCAAGAATTTCTTCCCTTGACATATCGTAATAAAGCTTAAGACGCAAAGCCCAGAGTGCATTGTTCATATTAAGCTTGTCACCGATAAGATTTTTCAAGTCACTTCTGCATTCAGAGTCAATATGCCTGAGGGAATTCCACAAAGACTGCGTATACTGGCAGTCAAGTTTGTAATCAAGATTTTTCTGCTCCGAAAGTTCGGGAACAGTATTATACCACTCAAGCGGCCCGCCGCAGGTAATTGCAGCAAGATCAGGCCATTTTGAATAGTCAATCAGGTTGAACGGAGCAATTGACTGGTAAGACGGAATTTTCTTTTCTTTAAGACAGAGCGCGGCAGCAAATTCCTTTAAATTGTCGTAGTCATAAAAACTGAGCAGGGAAAGAAGAACGGGGGACGGCTTTGAATAATTCTGAAGAAGACTTTTGAAGTCGCTTATAAACTTGTCTGCGGCTTGTTTTTCAAGAGCCTTGGCAAAAAGTGTTCCCGGAACAGCCGGAATTTCCTTTTTAAAAAGAAGAGTCCACAATTCCTGCAGGGACTTTGCCGAAAACAGGCGTTCAGAACGTGCACCTACAAAAGACCTGGCCAGCATTCCGCTCGCCTTTGCGTAAACATAAGAATCAGCGGCAGACTTATCCATTGCCATAAGCAGCCCTTAGGAAAACAGAATCGAATCCATAAAGGAATCGAATGCTTTTGTATCTTTTTTTGATGATAAAAGAGAATTTTTATAATCTTCCATAGATTTGGCATGTTCCGAATCTATGCGGGTCTTTTCAGAAGTCTCGGAAACTTCAATTCCAGAAACAACAGACTTGTATCTTTCTGCAAATTTGGACTCGGCAAGTGCGCGGGCCTCTGCAATTTTTCTGTCTGCTTCTTTCTGTGCATCGAGCAAAGTAATAGAGGCTTCATGCTCCACGTCCAGAAGATGCTGTATTACATCAACTTCTGCAGCCATCTTATACCTCCCTGATTCCGGTAAATGAACTACCCCAACCAAACTAATGTTCAGCTTTTATCAAATCCACAAAGAAAATCATAAACATCCTGCGCGGATTTTTTCTCTTCGATATTTTTTGAAAATTCAGGATTCTGCAGGGCTGAAGCCAAATCCTTAAGGACTTTAAGATGAAGATCATCTTCGTTTTCGCCGCACAAAACCATAAAAACAAGATGCACGGGAGAACCGTCAAGCGATTCATAGTCAATTCCAGAACGGCTTATTCCCAAAGCACCTATACACCCTTTTACAGACGCACATGTACCGTGGGGAACCGCAATTCCGTGCATGATTCCCGTACTCATTTTTGACTCTCTTTCATGAAGAGCAGAAAGAACCTTATTTCTGTCCAGACCAGGATTTGCAGACACAAGAGCCTGAGTCATTTCCTCAAACAGTTCGTCCTTATCCTCACTTTCCAAATTGAGTAAAATGCACTCTTTAGAAAAAATCCGGGACAAAATCATTATGCTCTCCGATTATTCGGTCTTTTTGGCAGAAGGATCACTGATTGTCTGCTGTGGAACTTCATTTTCGAGTTCCTGATCAATCCAGTTTGAATCTGAAGAAGAAGCTGTTTCTTCTGCACCCTGAACCTGAACAGCGGCATCATCAAGACTTGCCCTTGCAGGAGCCTTATTCAGAAGAGAGAGAGAGAATGCAACAATAAAGAAAAGGGCAACAAAAACGCCCGTCGTCTTTGTAAGCACACTGGCTGAATGCGCACCGAACGCAGCACTCTGTCCGCCGCCGAACGCACTTCCCATACCGTTGTTATCTTCGTTCTGCACGAGTACAAGCAATACCAGTAATACACAAATAATAACAAATGCCACAAGCAGGATTGTTCTTACAACACCCATTTTTTTACTCCAGAGTCCGTACTATTACGGAAAAATCATTTTGTACATTCCATAATACCGTAATATCATGTTATAGTCAATTAATGCAACCTCTAATATCAACAATTTGGAATATATTCGTCTTAGATGCGATTCATTAAAAGTTCGCATTTAAGCGCCAAATTTACCTGTCAATGCTAAAGCATTCAAGTTTTGGTGCTTGGAATTGAAGGGTTTTGGTTATTTCTTTTATAAACCACCGTTCAGTTCCGGTGGTTTATTTTTTTCGGTCTTATGTACTTGGTGTACAACTGTTGGAGAATATAGCCTTTCGGTTGGCGCTGGGAGGGGATGCTTTTAGCAGGTCTGGTTCAAATCCAGATAAGACCATCAAAGAAACGTATGTTTCTTTAATTTTAAGAGAACTTTCAAAGGAGAACTGAACTATGAAAGTAACTACAATTAATTTGCAAAAGGGTGGCACTGGTAAAACTACAGTAGCCATGAGTACGGCTGTTGAACTTGCATCCAAAGGAAAAAGAGTTTTAACAATTGACATTGACCCTCAGGGCAATGCTACAAGCTGGATTTTAAATGACGATATTGAAATTCAGTATGAACTTGCAGATGTTTTAATGGAAAAGTGTTCAGCAGAACAGGCCATTGTTCAAACACCAATTGAAAACTTATCAATAATTCCCACTGCATCTTTAGGTGGCTCACTTCGCTTGTATCAAAAAACACTCGCTACAGAACAACCTTACGCAATAAGACACCTTGTTAAAGAACTCAAAGATGAATTTGACTATTGCATTATTGATACAGCTCCTGCTTTTGGAGCCTTGGAAGAATCTTGTTTTTTGGCTTCTGATGAAGCTCTTGCCGTTTTGAACATTGATGAGTTTTCAAAAGATGGTCTTATTATCTTTCTTGAAAATCTGAATAAAATGAAGAAAAGATATGATTCAGACCTTCCTGTAATCAACAAACTTATACTTAACAGCCGTGATTTACGCCTTACTCAGCAGGACGACATTATAAAAGAAATTAAGGAATCTACAGATTGTGAACTTTATATCATTCCTGTAGACCAAGCTTTTAAAAAAGCTCAGTCAATTCATGCTCCTGTCCAATATCTCCAAGGAACAAAAAAAGAAACCCTGAATGTCATCTCGAATATTGCGGAAGCGGTGATGTAGGAAATTGTGAAATGAGAAATATTCTAAATTTTTGTAGATGGGAACTTTTTGCAATGATAGGTCTTATTATTTTTATGACTATTACAATTATAGGCTCAATAGTCATCGGGCATCCTGACGCAGACTTCAACAAAGAAATCAAAATCATGGTGGGAGAGTAAGCGATGAAAAAGCAAGATAGCGTTTTATCTTTAAATTTATTAACAAAAGATTTGCAGGACACAATTTTAAAGTGCGTCAAGGAATCAGGAAACATAATTATTGCAGGACCGTCAGCAGACAGAAATACTTTGGTTTTGAATGAAATCTCACAACTTACTACGTCCTATTTTTCTTATGAGGAGTTCATGTTCGTGAGACCAGACAAACTGGAAAAATACAGAAACAACTTGATTCAGTTTGAACAGTCCGGACTGGAGTCAATTAGTCAGGCTATGACGCTTGCAATGAGAATAGCAAGCGATTTTTCCGGCATGGATAGACAAAGATTTTTCTGCGATGGAATTGAATCAGCTGAAGACCTAATAACATTTCTTAAATGGGCAGACATGGGATATTCCGGCCATATTGCGACCATGAAAACAATTGATTTTGACGAAGTGATTAAGTCCATAAACACTCCAAGAGTGGATTACCGTGACAAGATAGACATGATTATTCTTGTGGAAGCCGACGCAGTGCGAATAACTAAAAGCAAGGAGGCAGCACTATGACAGATAACGAATACCTGAAAGGGTTGCAGGAAAAACGGGAGCATGTCATCAAGTTCCTTGAGCCAAAAATGAAAGCCTTTGGAATAGATGACTGGGATTATATCGTAAAAGATAACCTCCAGCGAGAAACATTAAGAATTGGAAATATATTTATAGCTACATCTATGAATTCTGATTCAGCAATTGAAAAAGAACTTATCGGCTATCTTTTTGTGGCTGTATGGCTTCATGGCAGAAGTCTCCCGTTTAAGACTCAAACCACTAACAGAATTTGTCAATATTGGATAGACGAAAAACGTTGCATCGAAAACGGTTTCATTGAGAAACCTAAGATAACTTATGAAGACTCTGGTGCAAGGGAGTAAGTAATATGGCAATGAAGAAGATAAACTATAACGAAGCAAAAAATAACAATTCAGCTAAAAACCAGCTCGCTCAGGCATTTTCAGATAGTCTTAAAATAGCTCCTGCTACTGAATCTGACATCAAGATGATTCCATTAAAAGAAATTCATCTTGACCCAAAAGGTGAATTTCAGAAGCTATATGACAAAGATGAAAAAGACCTTAACAATATAGCCGAATCAATGAAGAAAAACGGATTCTTCAAACATCAGCATATTATCATGGTTCACATCAATGAAGAAAACGATACATTCCCTGGAGACGGGCATACAAGGCTTGCCGCAGCAGAAATAGCAGGAATTGAAAAAATCCCTGTATATGAAGTCACATTTGACACACGAAAAGAAGCTTTGCTTGCAATGTACGGGCTTCAGATTAACAGAAGAAACCTTACATCCGGTCAAAAACTCATGGCAATCAAAGCAATGGACGCCTTAAAAAATCCTGGTAAAAAAGCAGAAGACTCAGAGGAAGAAAACGGTAAATCTGCAGAAGCTCTTGCAGATCAGTTGGGAATGTCTACAAGACAAGTTGAGCGTGGCCGAGCAATTTTGAAAAGCGGTGATGAAGAAACAATTGAAGCAGTTGAAAGCGGAGATATGTCTTTGACAGCCGGATATAACAAAATCAAAGGAAAAAAATCAAAAAAAGAAAGCAGTGATGAAGATGATGATTTGTCAGATGCACTTGAAGACAATGAAGGAAATCCACATTCAATAACTGTAAAAAGTCGAGACATGAGTGAGCATTTTGCATCGCCAGAGCCTAGTGAAATTGATAAAAGAATGGTTGAGCGTTATACCGAAGGGTTTACTGACGGCTTTAAAAAAGGATTTGGAGAAGGTGCATATCAGGTATATGACAAAATCATTTCCATGCTTAAAGAAGGTAAATCTGTAGAAGAGATCGAAAACGATGACCTGTTTACAGACTTTACATATTCAGAAATTGCTCCAAAGTTCGAACTTGCTGTAAGCAATGAAGAAATTTTGAAGGAATTTAATAAATAAAAGAGGAGATAACAAATGAAATTAAAATCGGTAATTAAAATTACATTTTTCTTTGCTGCAGTTTTGTCTTTAAATTCTTGTAATGTCATCAGAAAAGCAAATGATAAATATGCAACATTTGACAATGATTTGAAGGAATCGTGGATGAGACAGGATGCAAACAAAAGGCTTTCCAACTATGAATGGTTTTACGACCAGTATGGAGTAATCAACTCAACTGCTACAAAGGCAAAAATGGCATCTGAACCTGAAAAAACAGCAATAAAAATGGTTCTTTCGGACATGGTTGAAGAATATAACTCAAAATCAAGGATGAATCATACAAAAGCCATGTGGAAGCCTGTAGACTTACCTTATCAGATAGAAATAAACGAATTACTTGGTGAAAAAGGAGAATAGCTTATGAAAAAAATCAGTTTTTTTATTATCTGTTTAATGCTATGCCTGACAACATGTTTTGCAGACGGCTTTTTTGGCTCAAATACAGGTCCAATTGCGGCTGTTCAAGAAAAAATTGAAAAAAATGCCTATACAGCATATCCAATTCCTTTAACTGGTAATTTTCTTGAAAGAAAAACCCTATATGACTGGACTAAAAGATGGGATAAGCCGGATATAGTTTGCTATACATATTTTTTCATTGGTTCAAACTGCATTGGTTATTTTATAACTCACGGAAAACCAGCTTCAGCCCAGAGTTATCTTTTGCCCGAAACGTATAGTTACAATTATAACAGAGAGTCACCTGATGTAGACGGAACTTACGGAACGAATAATCCTGGCTACAGATTTTTTCTTGCAGATGGAACGGCCGTTGAGTGTTCAGGAGCTATGGTCAGCTGTGTGTATTCAGACGCACCGCTGTCATTATCTGGTCAGGAAATTAAGGTTATAAAAAAATGAAAGGAAGTCTTTTCCTTCCATTTTTTTAAATAGTTGGCTTAGGTTTGTTTATTTTGTTTTTTGTAAAAAACAGGAGGGGAATAAACCTAATGGATTATGCAAAGAAAAATGTGTGGAATTCTGAAGCACAAAAGTTAATTCACGGTAGAAATGGAATTCTACCGTGGAAAGACTTTTTTCTAAGGAAAGAACTGACAATGAAAAACTATTATAAAGTAGAAGCTACGTTTTATTTTCTGCTGCTTTTAATCTATCAGGATATACTTTCTGATGAAAAAAAGAGTAATCAAGCTACAAAAGCAATGGCAAATAATCTTGAGGCTATAAATAAGAAATATGAACTTGAACCAGAATTTCAAAAATATGTGACGTATGAGCGTATAAAAAGTTTATTATCATGCGTAGGCTCAATAATTTTTATCAAGCATAAGAAATATTATTATTCCAGAACTTGTGAGCTTTTTTTGCTTCTCAATTCTTATAAAACACTAACATCGGACATTCAAATCAACCAGGATTATATATCAAATCTTTTACAGAAAAATCTTACAAGCTTTAATCACGATAAAAATGACTTTGTAAACTTTGAGAAGCTTATCTCAAATGAGTTTTTTAACACAATAAAAGTTAAAAGCGAAGTAAAAAAAATCAATTTCTATGTTTTCAAACACAGAAATTTAAAAAGGAAGTCGCATAATGATTAAAAACGAAAACTATATACAAATATGTGGCTGGATGATAAATGAACTCAATTTAAAAGGAACAGAATTACTGGTATATGCTTTAATCTATGGTTTTTCACAGGATGGAAAGAGTATTTTTAACGGCAGCCTGAATTATATAAGTGAATGGGCAAATTGTTCCAGACAGGGTGTTATTAACTGCTTAAAATCATTGTTGGAAAAAGGCTTAATAGAAAAACAAGTAATTGAAGAAAATGGTGTAAAGAGATGTGAATACAAAGCACTTAAAGGTATTGCAGAACAGTCAGAAAATGAATTAGTGAGTAGTCAAAAAAGTTTACCACCCCAGTCAAAAAACTTGACTAGGGGTAGTCAAAAAAGTTTACCGCCCCAGTCAAAAAACCTGACTAGGGGTAGTCAAAAAAGTTTACCCAATAATCTTCTTGATAATACTAATGATAATACTACTTCTACTGCTACTGATAAAGAAATTGAAGATGCAGGTGAAAATGCAAGGTTTTTTAATTCAGAAATAAGATATTCAGAAGCAGAAGATGTTTTTATTCAAAAAATAAAAGAACTTTTTGGATATAATCCAGGATTTGAACCAGATCCGTTTCCTGAACTTTTACAAAACTTTAACAGTTGTTCTTTGGCTGTTGAAAATATAACTGATTATATTTCCTGGATTTATGACCTTCTAAAAAAGAACTGCAAGAATCAGGCAAACTTTACAGGTTATTTTTATAAATCTTTTACAAAAGAATTCCACATATCAACTTTTGCTCATCAGCTTGAGTTAAAAAAAGAACAGCAGAAGAAAAAGAAATTGAATCAAATTGTATGTCCTGTTTGCGGATTTAAGCATGACAAATTTGATTTCTACTGTCCTAAATGTCAAAGTTCTTGTGAAGTTTTGGAAGATGAGAAAATGTTAAAAAAAGAAAAAGCATCCTGGATTTTACAAAACGATAACCCAAAGCGTTATCAGGAATATAAGAATACTGTAGAAGAATTGTGGAAGCGGTTTCCAATAACAGTACGATTTAATAATCCTGTAAAACAAGCTGAATTTGAAAAAGCAGAAAAAGAAATCAATGAAGTTTTTCTGTATTCAAATCCGGCTTAAATAATAAATGTCATTCAGGAGGTAAGAGAAAATGACAGATTTAAACCATGTAGACCTTGGAGGTCGAATTACAAAGGATGTTGTACTTGAGAATATCAAAGATACGACTATTGCAAGAATTTCTATTGCTGTAAACCGCAGCCGTTGGGATTCTAAAGCCCAGCAATCTGTAGATGAAGTAACATTTGTTGATTTCAGCATTTTCGGTGATTATGCAAAGAATATGGTTAAGTATCTGAAAAAAGGTACTTATATTACAGTTGAAGGCCGTTTAGCAATGGATAGATGGACTTCTGATGACGGTAAAAATCAGCAGCGTCTGAAATTTGTTCCTGAACAGGGAAAAATAAATCCTTGGATTGGTGGTAAAAAAGGAGATGTAAAACCTGAAGCTGCTGCAGAAGTTGAATCTCAAGCTGTAGAAGAAGAGTTTAATAACTCTGAAGCAGAAATATTTTAATCTTTGAAACAGGAAGATTTATGAATGAAATTAATTACATGACTGTAACAATCAAGCTCTCAGCTGACGATGTTCAGGCTATCTGTGAAATTGCAAAGAGCATAAAAAAAACAGACAAAAATAACGAAGATACAATTTTATTAGGTATCAATGAAAAATCAGTTATTAAATCTGTTTTTTCTAAAATTTCTTCTGCAGCAAAACGAAAAGCAGATAAACTTGAAGCTTTAAGCAGTGAGTTTAAGAACAGCATCGAGTTTGGCAGTATTAATTAATTGTAATGCTGTTATAAAAAAATTATAAGGAATTAATTATGAATACAATTAAAGCAATTAGAACAAATGATAACCAAGCTTCAAGCTCACGGGCAAAGGAATTTATTGGAGTTCCTGTTGTTGGCACAGATAACAAGCTTCTTAATGGTGAACACAGTTTTAAGTTTGCTGATGAAGAAGAAGACACAATCTGCCGTTTCGTCAACGGCTTACTTGACGGTAACATTTACGATAAAGACGGCAAGATTGTTGAACGTAGACCAGCCCTTGAATATGGATTTGGTGGTGTTGAGTACTGGACTAAAGGCTATCCAGACGGTTTCCCTGCAATTAAAAAGAATTTCGGTTATTACGAGGAAGACTGGAAAGACGGAGTAATCCAGGAAATCAGAAACGAAGTTGAAGTCGAATCAATCGACTAAGAACTACTAACAAAGATGCAGTGTTAATAATGCTGCATCTTTGTATAAGGAAATTAAAATGAATGAATCAAAATCATTTTTTTATAAAATAAATTCTCTTGATAAGCAACAAGTTGATGAAGACGGTGTTCCTTTGAATGGTCTTAAAGTTTATATGGACGACTACAAAAAAGGAAAAAAAACACTTTTGAGGTTCATTAACGGTTTTCTTGATGGAGATCAGTTTGATAATAAGGGAAATCTTTTGCGGCAAAAACCAGCTGTTGAATCAGAAGGACATCAAGAATATTGGCGTAAAAACCGCCTCCACAGAGATAACGATGAACCAGCAGTTTTAGCAGAAGGTTTTACAATTAAGGAGTATTGGAAAGATGGAAAAAGATATGAAAAAGATGGTGAGTAAACTTATTAAAGTTCTAAAAGAATATTGCAAAATTATTTTCTTTTATTGGACTAAAGAAGGCAATGACTATATTAAGCATCGTTATGACAATGGGTATTACATTCTTTAGTTTTTGAACACAAATAATTGCGTTTGGGAATAACTTGTATAGTAGTTGCAAGTGTATTTTTTGTTTTAATAACTAATTTTTTATAATAGCAACTTTTTAATAAAGAGAATCGGAAAAATGAATAAAAATAAAAGAAAAAACACAATGAAGCCAATAGAATTTCAAGAAGCTGATGTAAGAGCAGAAATAAATAAATTTATCAATAACATCATAACAAGATATTTGTCTATCATAAGAAATAAAGAAAGAGATGAATATCGGTTTATATACAGCAAAGGTATTTTATTTTGGAAATATCTAAGAAAAGACTTTCTGCTTCATAAAGAAAAAAAATTCTGGAAAGAATTTACGGAGATAATGCACAACATATCTTCAATCCAATTGGGAAAATGGATTTGTTATTATGACAAATTAGATAAAGAATTCTTTGAAAAATATATTGAAGATTTTGATTTGCCTGAATCATTCTATCATAATTACGGCTTAGATATTATTTTTAAAGACCTTGCGTACCTCGCAAACCTTCTCATGGAATATGAAGAAAGAATTGAAGAATATGAAGGAAAAGAGGAATAAATTATGAAAAGATTAATTATTGTTATCATGTGTATGTTGTTAAGCACTGGATTATTTGCAAAACAATATGTAATGAGTGGCTTTAATCCTATTCTTAATACGATAGCAGAAACAATTAAAGAAGAATGTGAAAAACTGATTAAAGACGGTTATCATATAGATATTATAACAATGTACAAAAATAGTTATGTAATCGTTTATTCTAAATAAGAATATGAAATGAAAGAAATTCAAAACTTTATAGAAGAAAGAGATGAATTAGAGTTGCGAGATTTATTCGCAATGGCTGCCATGATCGGACTAATGGGGAAAACACTTGGTGTTGAAGAAGATTGGTGTGCAAGAATGAATTACAAATTTGCAGATTCTATGTTAAAAGAAAGAAGTAGAATAAATGGCAGAATGAATTGAATTACAGGAGCGTTAAAAATGATTTCGTTAATATTGATAATAATACTATTTTTAGGACTTATTTTATTTTACTTACAGGCTGATTTATGTATTCAAATATTTGAAAAAAAAGAGTTTGTGAATCCATTAAAATCTCTTTTCCTTTTATTAGTAGGAATAGTTTATCTAATTCTTACAATATCTGTCGTGACAAAATATTTTTCTTTAAGAAAATGTAGGGAATTTACGGTTAATTATACTAATCTTGATCAGAATATAACAGAAACAACAGAATTTATTGTTAAAAAAGATAAACCTGTTTTATTTTTAATAACTGATGAAAATGCTTTTGACCGTTACATTTTTTCTGTAACTGAATTAAACGATAAAGCAATTTTAAAAATTATAGACCATGCTAATGGTTTCATTAGAAAAGAACAAAGATTTTTTCCCGAAATCATTTGTAAAAGAGGAGATATTTTAACTTTTGGAAATATAAGGTGTCGTGTTATAGATTTTTCTGATAACAGAATTGTTTTGGAAGTCAGTAAAATTTCAACAGTTTATAAGTTTATATTGAATAAATACTTTTGAAAATACGCATAAAAAGTTTATTTATTATAGTGATTAAACAATATCGAATGAATGTTGGGAGTTATAAGCAAAATGAAAAAAACACTGAATATAATCGACATGTTCTGTGGAGGCGGCGGAGAATCAACCGGTCTCATCTCGGCAGCAGATGAATACGGATTCGACGTTACAATGTCAGCCATAAACCATTGGGAACGGGCGATTGAAACACATTCTGCCAATTACCCTTTCGCCGAACACAGATGCGAGAATGTCCAGCACATTGACCCGACAACACTCGCAGCTTCAAGGAACACGGACCTGCTCTGGGCATCTCCCGGATGCCAGCATTTCTCCGTTGCAAGGGGCGGAAAACCCAGAAGCGAGCAGATGAGAAGCCCGGCCTGGGAAGTTCTCCGGTTCGCAGAAGAAATCAGGCCTAAAAGAATCATAATCGAGAACGTACCCGAATTCCAGACCTGGGGACCGCTTGATGAGAACGGCAAGGTAATCAAGCAGATGAAGGGAAGAACATTCCAGGCGTTCCTTAAGGGGTTGCGAAGCCTCAATTACAGGGTCGATTACCGTGTCCTTTGTGCAGCTGACTACGGCGCGCCAACTTCAAGACGAAGGCTTTTTATACAAGCCGTTAGACTTGATTGTGGAAAAAAAATCCTCTGGCCCGAAGTCACGAATATGGCTGAGGAAAACCTGATGGGCCTTCCAAGATACCGGACCGCAGCAGACATCATAGACTGGTCGATTCCCTGCAAGCTCATAAGCCAGCGGAAAAAACCACTTGCAGATGCTACAATGCACCGCATTGAATACGGCATTAGGGAATACTGGGGCGAATACGCTAAGCCTTTCCTCGCTGTCCTTTACGGTCAGAGCAAGACGCAGCCTGTTGATACGCCTTTGTCAACCATTTCATGTTCCGGCGCACATCACATGCTTATACAGCCTTTCATCACCGCAATAGGCCAGACTTCAGCGAAAAGCCGCAACCGGACACTTGCCCAGCCGCTGTCAACCATCTGCACCAAGCAGGAACACTGCCTTGTCCAGCCTTTCATCACTGAATACTACGGTAACGGAAGGGCAATTCCGCTTGGAGTTCCTCTTCCAACCGTTACTACAAGGGACAGGTTTGGAATTGTCGGAATGGACGGACTTGAACTCGGGTTCCGTATGCTACAGCCGACAGAACTTGCGGCTGCTACAGGATTTCCTTCCAACTATAAGTTTACTGGAACAAAAGTTGAAATTGTAAAACAGATTGGAAACGCCGTCCCACCGAATTTCGCAAAGGCACTTTTCACGACCATGCTAAAAGAACAAAAATGACAAAGAAGTGAAAATAATTTGGTGGATTGTTATATATTTATTCTATTTATGGTCTTCTCGGAGCATTTCCAAGAAAGCCCTTATTCAAAATAAATCCCATTTCCGTCAAAAGCTACATTTACAAAAGCATCTTCCCTTATAGGTTTGTAAATATTATATCCTGTTGTGTAAGTTGAAACATAATCGTACAAAACTCCTTGCTCTGTAACTTTGACTTGGACTGAATAATTACCAGGTTTCAAGCAGATAAATTCGCTGGAATTGTTTTTAAGTCTTCCGTTCCAAAGTTTTGTATAGCCAGAAGACTCTCTTTCTTTTACATAAATTTCTGAAATAATTTGAGATGTATTTTCAGAATGATTTGAAACAACTAGAGTTCCTTCGTTTTCAGTATTTAAAGTACATGATAAAAAGAAAAATAATGGAAGAATAAATAAAAAAATTTTTTTCATAAAATAAACCTCTATCTATCATATTTTCTTACTGCGTAATCATCATACATGCAGCGTTTAAGATACTCCATTTCTTTTGGCCAGTTTTTTAACTCATAGTATTTATCTTTCACTAAATAAACAACAAATTTGATTAAAGTTACCAGGATTGCAAAAGCAATTATACTTCCAATAACAATGAGAATATATTTCATGTAATAGATGGCTGCAAAAACTGTAAAAAAGAAAATTGCCAAAATTGCTTCTAACAAAATCATTGAACCAAGCAAGTATAAAAATATAAACATAAAGACTACCTCCAATAAGATTTACTCTATGTTTATATTATAATATCATTACTTGAAAAAGTAAACAACAATATCAAAAAAAATATTAATTATCTACCTTCATAGCCATATATCTTGTAGTCCTTTTTTGCTTCTTTTATTTTTTCCTTATTTTGCAGAAGTTCTACCTTTTGAATGTGTTTTACAACATCCTTGAGCGGCATAAAATATGTAGCCTTTGTTTTTTCGTTATAAAGCACTGCCTTGTCTTCAGGATAAAGACCTTTAGAAACTCGTAAGATTTTAAAATCTGCTTTCGGAGTTTTGAGCAATTTTTTTTCAAATAAATCTCTTGTCGTTATCGCCATTGAAATTGAGTCACCGACTTTTGTTTTTGTTCCTTCAATAACTTCCCCTTGATTTAATTCCATTACATCAGCTGGAAAGTCTTTAAAAAGAGCATTTGGACCTTCAAAAGAAAAATTAAGTTCAGAGCTATTTAGTTTTCTGTCTTTAGAGATACTTTCAAAACTTTGTAAAAGTTTTCTGTCATAAGCCTCTTCTCCAAGTTGTTTTCTCATTTTAACAAAACGTTTTCTGTCATCTGGAGCCATTCTTTCTACCATCCAGGCAGCAATCTTCATTGCTTCTTTAGGATTGCTTGCCTGACCTTTTCTGATATGTACTTCAAAGTTGTGGAAAAACTCTTCAGGTGTATTTAACCTGTATTTATTCTGGTCAAGAAGAAGACGTTTATCCCTGTCAATATGAGCTTTCATCCAATCCCATGAGTCTTGTGAAACTCCATCAAGAGCCTTATAAAAATTCTGTTCAGCGACAATAATATTATTATAATCCTGTTCTTTCATTTTAATTTCTCTTTCAGTTCCATTTTCTTCCAAAACAGAAAGCACGATTTCATTTTTTGTATCATCCAGCTCATTTTGAACAAACCGTTTAAACTTTGCATTTTTGATTAATTCAATTTTTCCAGTCTCAATATCCTCTCCGTTTTCATCTTTTACGGTTTCTTTTTTTCCAAACTTTGGAACTGGGGTACCAACAATGTATGCAGTATTACGATTAAATTTTTTTGCTACCTCATTGTTTTTCTGTTCTTCCTGCATAATAGGGCCTGGTACAGAAGAGTTCCCAGAAATTGTCTGAGACTCATTTGCAGTAACACCAGGAGCTTGTTTAAACTGCTCTTTCATCATGTCAAGCTGATTTTGTAGTATACGGTTACGGTTTTCACTTTCTTCCAACATCTGCTGTAATCTCTCAGTCTGCTTCTGATATTGTTCCTGAATCTGCTTTATAGTATCATAATCATTTTCTTTTGCAGATTCTTTGGTAACTTCATTTTGTTGATATTGAGGTTCGAACTCAGTTGATACTTGTGATACTTCATTATTTACATTTTCAGAAGCTGTTTGTTCAATTTCAGTTTTATAATTATCAGGTTTCAGAGTTTCTACAGGAATAGATTTTTCAGTGATGATATTATTGATTTCAACACCCTCTGGAATAAGTTGTTTTGGAACATTCCATTCCCAATTACTTATGAGCTTCTTATTGGTTACATTAATGTCAAAAATAGGAGTATTGAAAATTCCAGTCGCCTTACGTTCTTTAATAATTTCTGTTGCGTTTTCTTTTTGGTGTTTTGCCGCAATAAAACGTTCTGCATTATCAAGTTCAACAGCTTTTTGTTCGTCAGAAAAATCCTGATTGTTTTCGATTTCTTTTAATACTGAAATTTCTTCATCTGTCGCATAACCAAGGTTTTTAAATCTTTCCGAAGAATTGTTTAAAATAATAAGTTCAATCTGGTCTTTAGAATAGTTTTTAACTGTATCTCCGCTTTGGAAAGTATAATGCTCTAAATCTTCATGTGGGAATTTCATTGATTTTTCTCCTTGTGTTGGTTCTGCCATTTTTTTAACATGTTCCATTTTCACTTCATTCATCAAATCTTTCATCGGCTGAGATAAAAACTCTTTCAAATATTCTGCTTTTACAGATTCACTTACATAATTTTCTTCACCGAGTTCCGGTTTGATTTTAAGTTCGTTGACAATGTATTCATTTATTTCTTTATCCCAGTTGATAACTTTATCTTTTGTAATTTCACCGTCCTGTTCTGCTATGCGTTCTAAAACTTTTTGAGCAAGTTCTCCGCAAATGCGACTGTGAACTTCTGATAAAACCAAGTCATCGTCGCTTGCTATATCCTGGTAATTTGGATCAGCTTTTACTTCCTGCCAAAGATGAGTTTTAGAAAGAATGTCTTTGCCTTTTTGCCAGAGTTCCGGATTTGTATTCTGAGTGTATTTGTCCCAAAGGTGCGTGTATTCGTGAACGGCAACATTTGAATTCATAATTTCAGGGTCGAGGTAGATTTTTCCGTTGTGAGTGAAACCGTAGGTTTGATTGTTGTGAATAAAATAAGAAATTTTATTTTCTAATGACGAATCAAGAAACTTGACAACATTGTCTTTTGAAAGTATACTTCTAATAGAGTCTTGTTTTGGGAGAACCTGCGCAAGGAATTGTACCTTGCATTCACGTTCCCAAGCGAGGCTTCTTTTTTTGTCAAAATAAACTAAATTTCCACGTAAAATATTTTCTTTTACATAACCAACTTCTTCATTTCTTCCATAAATTGAATTAATTTTATTAATTGTTAATCTTCCGTATTTTTGATTTACAGCAAGTGGAATAATTACAGAACGACCTTTTGAATCCCTATGTTCAGTAAAAAATATATAACTATCTCGAGTTTTTCTTGTTGGTGAATCAGATTTAAAAATCATTATTGGATCTGAAAGCAACTGAGGAATAAGTTTTAATTCTTCAAGCGTTAATTCGTGTCCATGTTTTTCATCTTGAAATTTTGGTTCTTGTCGCATTGCTTTTGTTACAACGCTTTGTGTCATTTTAATTGGTAAATCTGGAATTCCAATAAGTTTCATAACTGGAGTAATATGCCCAACATCAATTAACTCTAAAGGATTTTTATTTTCAAGATTTATATATTTTTCTAATTCATTTGTAAAATTATTTTTCACTTCTTCAGAAGCTTTAAAATAGCTTTCTGCAGTAATATTAGATTTTGTCATCTTCTGTAAAACTTTTTCACTTTCAAGAATACGATTAAATTCATCTTTATCAGTTACAACTTCAATTCCGGCGTTTTGAAGTTTTTCAAGTATAAAGTTTGTTGCGATTTTTGAATTTGTTTTTTGCGAAATTTCTTTCTGGTTATTTCTTTCTTCCTTTTCTTTGATTTCTTTCGTTATTTTGCTTTTAAGGTTTTCAGCTTCTTTTTGCTTGTCCGTTCCATTAAGCGCGAGTTCTGTATTTTTTATATTAATATTTTCTCCTGTAATTGGATTTTCTGTATTCATCTCAACTTCTTGTCCTGCATTTTCTGTTTCGGGGGAAGAACCTGTTTGGGATATATTTTCAACGCTATTATCAACGACAGGAATTTCTTCATTAACGGATTCTTCAGAATTTTTATCTTCATCTGCCGTTTCATTCGGTTCCGGATCCGGTGTAATATTTTGTTCTGTAACTTCTTCTTCTGTGTTATCTACTTCCGCTGCAGCACTTTCTTCTTTCTGTTCATTTTGATTTCCATAAAGAAGTTCAATTTCGTAATCTGTCAATGTCGTAAAGCCTGACTTTTCCCATTCACCGTCAGAATCAAATGAGTGCGTAAAACGACACAGAAAAAGGAGCAGATTTAAGGTGCAAACAGCCGATAAATTAA